>Ga0209211_10010894_pt1 | contig 11759 bp, 10 predicted proteins | sample RifGroA2_FD_183992 | JGI IMG/M metagenome (GOLD analysis project Ga0209211, IMG submission 183992) | Groundwater microbial communities from Rifle, Colorado, USA - Groundwater A2 (SPAdes) (version 2) | ecosystem: Environmental > Aquatic > Deep subsurface > Groundwater | place: Rifle, Colorado... | reverse complement strand
TTAATACAATTGCCCTTTAGGGGGGGCCTTCTAAATTTCTCATTGCAGTTGACACATCTAAACTGCTGCATGGAAAATTTTCTTAGGTTTCCCTTTATATCCCTAATAAAATGTCTCTCTATAACCAGCCTAGCAACATCATTAACGTCTACGCATCTTAATTTTTCACAAAGAGCCATCTGCTTCTCTACTTTTTCCTGCATTGTTGGTAATATTTTGTAAATACTGCATCTAACTCCTGAATTAATATTTGTAGTATCGTGAGTAAATCCCCATCCTTCATATTGTCCTTCTTTTCCAAGCTCAGTTTTTAATGTTTTAATTTTTACTTCATTGGCTGGTTTATATTCCAACGCAGCCTTATATAATTCCAAAGGATATCTCCAAACAATATCCATATCAAAAACCATATCATCAACTTCTGTTGGAAGGATTGTAGTAGTCAAAACCAAAGGTTCATCTTGTGTTGCCCCTCTATGATCGCTAAGTAATTTAGGTGAAAAATTGATCAAAGCATCCATCAACAACATTACAGTGGCTTCATCGCCATCACAGTCCCTTCTCATAATACTATGGAATAAAGGACTGCATAACATTGTTTGTGTTTTAGAAAAACCAATTATTCTTCCAACAATACCTGCAGCAGTGTGGGGGCTTAATCCAACAACTAAATGTCCAACCAAATTATTTCTACTATTCAAATTATAAAATTTCTGGATCTTATAAAACTTCTCCAATAAATCATCTATAAATTTAGAAACTCTATATAAAACAAAATCTGCTCCCTCATCTTGACTCTCAGGACATGATGGAAGTACAATGTCTTGGCACCTTAATTCCAGTATCTGCTCATCATTAATCAATTCATCACTATAAATATCGTGGGTGTATCCTAATTTTTTTAATATTTCAATATCTGTTCCAATTTCTTTTGGCTTAAAATGTGTTAAACTCATTTCAGTCATATCATATCTTGTTGTGCCATCTTTATTTACATAAATCTCATGAACTGCTCTCAAAATCCCCTTTGCCAAATTTTCAGGAATATGTTGTTTGTTGCTTGTTCCCCTAACTCCTTTTATTAACTCAGGAGAATTTCTAATTCCCAAAGCCTTTAATGTGTTATCAAAATATTCTTTTATGCCTAAGGATAAATTTTCATATGATAAAGGACTGTGATTACATTTACCATCATTGCTTTCACATTTATTACAAGTAAAGATTTTTTTAGTTGTTTCTCCGCAAAAAATACACTTAGGATAAATAACTTTCTTATTACACTTATTACAAAAATAAATTGAAAATTGGGCAGTAACAGCACACTTTTCTAATGCTTCCTGAAAACATCTAAGCCTGCCGCCCTCCTTACCAACAGGAAAAAGAGAATGTGGGGATCCAATTAATTTTCTCATCTTGGCTTTTTCTGGTCTTCCCATCCTAGAACCAACATAAAGACCAGATTTATCCATTATCTTAGCTTCGCTTATTTTATTTATAATTTCTAAAACTGAAAGACTCTCGCTTGCTATTTCTTTAATATTCTTCAAATTAAAACTTAAACCATAAAACCCTAAACTTACTCTAAAAGCCAGAGCCCAATCTCCTTCTATTACAATATATTCTCCACCAACAAATTTATGTGGAACGCCAATCAATTCAAGTATTCTTTTATTAGTATCCTCTTGCAAAATAGGAATTATGATTTTTTCGTCTTTAACAACAGCAAAACTCAACCAGTCAATCAAAGATAAAAAAGAATCAAAATTTATATCACCCCAATGATAAGTAAATCTTGGATGTAAAGGTACTTTAAATTTCTTTGTTATTTCAAAAGCTTGAATAAAACTCAATTTTAGTTTGTTTGGATAAGTTACCAAATCTTTGTATTCTTCTTTATATTCTCCTAAAACCCCCTCTAATTCTAAAGCCCACCAATCTTCATTATACCCAACAGGAGCCAAGAGATGACCTCTATTCAAAAAATAACCATAATTTAAAAGTATGTCTCCTAAAAATAAAACTTCCTGGATTTCTTTTATTACTATTCTTGCCTCTTCTTCAGTCTCAAGAAATAAAACATCACCATTTTTTAATTTAACAATAGGTCCTTCTATAGAATCACAACAACTAATTACTGTACTTTTACCAGGTCTCTCTGTCTTTAATTGAGTGCCAGAAGCAATAAAACTGTCTAAAATAATCATAGTGGCAGGATGAACTGCACTGTCGCTTAAACCTGTAGTTCTTGCTCTTCCAAATCTGACTCTGAAAGAACCAACACTCAAAGGGCTTCCTAAAATAGGCCTACCTGCAACTAAATCTTTGATGTAATTAAAATCTGGGACAATTTTAGTTGTTGCTTCTTTGATTTTACCTTTTGCCCTTATTTGTTTTTGTAGTACTACATAATCTTCCAAAAAACCCCAATGCCCCATTCCAATTTCTTTGTTCCATTTAGAGAATTTATTCCAAAATTTGGCAAATTTCTGACTAAGACCCTCTGCCATAACTAAACAAAAACCATTCCTCAATTTATTAGTATAAATTCTTGATAAATTTTTGTAGTTAGGTACGTCTATCTTTTCACTTGGATCTCCATCTATTTGAACAGGTAAGCTTTTTGTTAAAAAATCTGCCTCCTTTTTAGAGGGGAAATATTGTAAGTTTGTAATTCTATCATGAAAATGCTCAAGTTCTGCAAATGTCCTGTTTATTTCCTCCTCTGTGGGATCATAAGTAGAGTACCCCATTTTTATTCTAATATAATCACTAACAGCAACAAAAATACAGGTTGCTGTAGTTCCAGCACTTCTAATAGGGCCTCCAAAATATAAACAAAAGTATTCCCCTTTTCCATCTAACCTTTTCTTCAGCTCTAATTTTATAAACCCCTCTAAGGGAGAAGAAACAACGCCATTAGTTATATAAGCTAAGCCAACCCTAAGACCGACCTCCATCGCTTCTTTTTTATCAGAAAATTTACAAAATTTTTCTTCAGCAACTTCTTCAGCAATTAAAAAAGCAATTAACCAATTTTGGCTACCGTGCTGTTGCTCTAACTCATTAATCCTTCCACTTAAACCACTTCCTTTCATTTGCGGAGCAACAACAGAGACCAAACCTTCTACACGTTCTGCCATGTCTCTAGCCAAAGGAATTTCTACTTTATCTGAAGGATCAAATCCAAGAGATCTGGCAGTATTAGCTACGTCATAACAATTTTTTAATTTAGTATCTAGTTCACCAAAATATTCCTTCATTTTATTGCTTAATTGAGTCATTTTAAACTCATCCTTTCACTATACAAAACTTTAATGTCATCATCTAAAAAATCCATAATTTTAATTTCTCTTGTTTTCAAGTTAATAAGTGGTATCTTAGCTGGATGGGGAACAATTCCTCTTTTGGCGTTATCTTCACTCTGAACAACCCAGCAAGAACTATTAATTAAGGAAACGTTTCTGTAATTACTAACAGTAATTTGATGTATGTGTCCTGAAACAAAAATATCAGGAACTTTCTCAATAACCAAATGATCAGAACTCTCATCAGGAATGTATAATGTAGAACTATGTGATGGCGCTAAATGCCTTTTTTGTAATAAAAACTTCATTATTAAATCACATCTAAATATTCCCCCCTTGTCTCTAATACTAGGCACATTGTCTGCAAAATAAGGAAAACTTGCGCCATGGTACATTAATACATCAAAACCTGGAAACCCTTCAGAAGAATGAATGTTGACTAAAGCAGGATTGCTAACAATAATCATGTTGGGAATTTCATAAAAACCTTTTGAGATATTCTTATCAAAAACAGGTTGTGGTTCTGACATCCTCATTGCATCGTGATTTCCACCACAAATAATAATTTTTATTTTCTCAGGAATCATCTTAAAATATTTTGTAGCCTCCTCATACTGATCATATATATCTTTTATATCTAAATCTTCCTCCTGGCCAGGATAAATCCCAACACCCTCCACAACATCACCAGTAACAAACAAATACTTTATTTTGTTAGCAATTTCTCTTTGTTGTCCAGTACCATATTCCCCACGCAGCCACATTATAAATTTCATAAAATCCCCACTCAAAAAATTCTTTATACCAAAATGTATATCACTAATAAAAACAGCATAAGTTTCATCTGGGGATTTTTTTAATTCGTGGTTTATTGGAATATCTGGGAAAAAAACAGCATTGCAAAAAATTATACCATTTCCAACAACACCGCTAATACCTATCACCTCATCAAGAACAATATCTTTAGCTAAATTATATAATTCATTTTTATTTTTATTGAATAAAACTTGGTGTGTTCCTGTTTGGTCTTCTAAAATTAATATTATATTATCATTTTTTGTTTGTAGTTTATTAAACACCAACCCAATAATACTAACAACATCCCCTTCCTGCTTCCTAGACAACCTAGCAATAGATACACTATCTTGCAGCTCTGGCCTTAAAAGCAACAACCTCTTTAAAAATTCATATCTTTTTTTAAAATAATTAACAAAATCTTGAACTTCTTTTTTTTTGTTTTTATAATTATAAGAAAAAATAACATTAACATTAGAAACACCATCTAAATTGTTAGTAATTGCCTCTCTATGAACAACTTTCAAGCTCATCTCAGAATTAGAATTATCTAAACTTTTGTTGCTAGAAAAATCACCAATCTCTTTTAAAGAATTAACTAAAATATCGCTGTTGTTTAAAGAAGAAAGAAAATCATTATTGGTAATTAACTTATCGAGGTCATTAACGTTTTGTAAATTAAAATTTAATTTATCAAAAAGTCCTGGTCCAACTAAAAAACCTTTCTGCATAAAATAATTAATAATTTCTTCTTTATTCATAATTATAAATTAAGGCTCTCTTTTAAAGTTGTTCTGATGTTTGGTATTGTTGAAGAAGGAATTCCTAATTTAATTTCTCTTGTTCTTCCGTACCTTCCTTTAGATATAACTCTTGCATTAATAATTCCTAACATATCCAATTCAGCTATAATATCAGAAACTCTGCGTTGAGTTAGTGGTTTTAAACCTACCTTACCACAAAAAGATTTGTAAATCTCATAAATATCTCCTGTAAATACAGGGGATTCTGCAAGATTGCAAACATCAAATATTGCTAATAATGTAAGCTGAAATTGTTTTGGTTGTGTATTAACCACATCTAAAACCCTATCTCTTTCTATTTTTTCTTCAGCCTCATCTATATTTTCAACACATATGAAAGATTTATTCTTTCTCTCAGCTATTTCAGCGGAAACCCTTAATAATTCTAACGCCCTTCTGGCATCACCGTGTTCTCTTGCAGCATATGCAGCACACTTTTCTATTACACCTTCTCTAACAATGCCCTCACCAAAGGCTTCCTTCGCCCTTTCCCTTAAAATATCTTGGATTTGAAGTGCATTGTAGGGTGAAAATACTAATTCTTCTTCACTCAAAGAACTTTTAACCCTTGGATCAACACCATCCATAAACAATAAATCATTAGAAATCCCAATTATGGAAAGTTCAACATTTTTCAACTCAAAATTAATTCTTGTTAAATTATAAAGAATTTCATCTCCTGCTTTTTTGACTAATTGATCTATCTCATCCAAAACTAAAATTATAAGTTTATTCTCAGAATCAATATGTTTAAGAAAAATTTTATATACTTCATCTGTAGGCAATCCTGTTGCTGGTATATCTAATCCAAATTCTTTAGCTAATTGGACTATTATTCTATATTCTGTATCTGCAACCCTTTTCAATTTACAATTTAAATATATAATTTGGATTGGTAATTTTTTCTCATTTGCAACACTTAAAATTTGAGAGGTTACGTATTTACTTACTACTGTTTTACCAGTACCTGTCTTACCATATAAAAATAAATTAGATGGTTTTTCCATTCTAAGTGCTGGTGCTAAAATACCTGCTATTGTTTTAATTTGATCATCTCTATGTGCTATGTTCTCAGGGGTGTAATTGGATTGTAAAACTTTTTTACTTTTGAAAAGAGGTTCCCTTTCTAAATATCCATGAAAGAATTTTGTTAGTTCAACCATCTTTTTTCAAACCTTTGTATCTAATTTTGCTTTTTATAATTTATTATCTTTTAATATATACACCTACACCTACATTTCCTTTGGAATAAAAAAGAATATTAATTAAAATAAAAACTTACGCAACTACTATTAAAGAGCTACACCTACATTTCCTTTGGAAAACCACAGAATCCAAAATAAATAATATAAAATATATTAAATAATATAGAAATATTTATAAACAAAGCAAGAAAAAACAAAAATTTATAAATAACATACTAAAAATAATACAAAACAAATTAAAACAATAGCAGACAACTCCATAAGAAACAAAGGACAAACAATTAATTCTATAAGAAACAAAAGGGTGGGGGTCTATAAGAAACAAAGGACAAACAATTAATACTTACAATCTAATACTAATATTTGAAAAAACAAAAATTTATAAATAACATTGATCTTATTTTAATAAAAGGTATACAAAAATGGATGAAGAAAGAAGAAATTCAAAACAATTTATGGGTAAAAAAGTAGTAACGAAAAGTGGAAAAGTGTTTGGAGAAGTTAATAATTTAGTATTTGAATCAAAAACAGGTGAAATATTACAACTTTCTTTAAGAAATGCAACAAGTTATTGTGAAGGTTTAGATTTAGAAAAGACAAAGCAAGGAGAAGTTCTATTACCCTTTTCTTCTGTAGTAGCCTTTGGTGATTTTATAGTTGTAGCAGAAGAAGAAATATTATAAATAATTTTTACAGATAAAATTTATAAATAGAAAGACTATATTTATAAACTTTAATCTTTTTTTAAGTAAATGGTTAATAAGAAAATCATTAAAACAAAAACCACAGAATCCAAAATAATCAATAAATCATCAAAAAAAGAAGTAAAACTTTTAAATTATAAAACAACAGCAGACATACTAATTCCAAAAAATATTTCTGAACAAATAATAGGTCAAGATGAAGGACTTCAAATTATAAAAAAAGCAGGGAAGCAAAGGAGAAATGTTTTATTAATAGGTGAGCCAGGAACTGGAAAAAGTTTATTAGGTCAGGCAATCGCTGAACAAATACCCACAACAAAACTTGTCGATGTTCTATGTTTTCCAAACGACCAAGATGAAAATAACCCACTAATTAGGGTATTGCCAAGAGGTAAAGGTAAAGACCTAATAACAAAACTAAAAATACAATCAATAGCTTCATCAAGAAATATAAATATATTATTATTTATAATATTAATAATAACATTAATAACACCATGGTGGATAAGGAAACAATATGGAGATATTATAGCAGCGGCCTCTATCATTGGTTCAATGATTTTTCTTGTAGGTTTTTTGATTTTTATAAATATAAATAAAAAATTAGGGAATCAAAAAATAAAAACCCCAAAATTGTTAGTAGACACATCATCACAAAAAACAGCCCCCTTTATTGATGCTACTGGAATGCATGCAGGTGCCTTACTTGGGGATTGTCTCCACGATCCGCTTCAGACAGGTGGACTGGGAACTCCAGCGCACGAAAGAGTTACACCAGGAGCAATTCATAAAGCAAATAATGGTGTTTTATTTATAGATGAAATTGGTTTGTTAGATCCACACTCACAACAAGAATTATTAACAACACTACAAGAAAAAAAATATAAAATAACAGGCCAGTCAGAACGTTCTTCTGGAGCAATGGTTGCTACTGAACCCGTTCCATGTGATTTTATTTTAGCAGCAGCAGGAAATCTTGAAACAGTAGAAAAGATGCACCCAGCATTAAGGTCAAGGATAAGAGGCTATGGTTATGAAGTATATATGAATGAAACAATGGAAGATAATCAAGAAAATAGAAATAAAATAGTTAAGTTTGTAGCACAAGAAGTTGCAAAAGATAAAAAGATTCCACATTTTACAAAAGAAGCAGTTGAGGAAATAATACAAGAAGCCAGGAAAATGGCAGGTATTTCAGGAAAATTAACTGTAAGGTTAAGAGAACTGGGTGGTTTAGTTAGAGCAGCAGGAGACGTTGCTTCAGAATATAATTCAAAATTAGTAGAAAGAGAACACATATTAAAAGCAAAGCAATTTGCTAGACCACTTGAACAGCAACTAGCAGATAAATACATAGAAAATAAGAAAAAATATGAAGTTATAATTACTGAAGGTAGTAGGGTTGGAAGAATAAATGGTTTAGCAGTAATTGGAAGTGGAGCAGCACTATCTGGTTTAGTACTTCCTATAGAATCAGAAATCACTCCTGGTGGTGAAAAAGAAGAGTTTGTAGCAACAGGCCAACTTGGAGAAATAGCAAAAGAAGCAGTAAAAAATGTTTCAGCAATAATTTTAAAGTATTTCGGTGAAGATATAAAAGAAAAGCACGATATATTTATTCAGTTCTTATACACAGCCGGTTCTGGTGTTGAAGGCGACTCAGCATCTATAGCAGTAGCAACAGCCATAGTCTCAGCACTTAAAAAAATACCAATAAGACAAGACACAGCAATGACAGGTTCATTATCAATTAGGGGGGAAGTACTTCCAATTGGGGGTGTAACAGCAAAAGTTGAAGCAGCAATAGAAGCAGGAATAAAAAATGTAATTGTTCCAAAAGGAAATCACCACGATATAATTTTATCAAAAGAAACAATGCAGAAAGTAAAGATAATACCAGTGGAAACATTTAATGAAGTTTTAAAAAATGCCTTGGTTTGGAAAGACAAAGACAAGAAAATACTAAATAAATTAATGAAAAAATATTAAATTCTTACGTCTAAATTTCTCAATGCTAAAAACCTGACAAAATTACACAATTCATCATAATTAACCCAATAATTTAAAACCAAAACACATTCTTCTTTTTCATTCTTATATTGTAATTCTAAAAAATAATTATGATGTAAGAAGTTTGAGCGTTGCTCCAAAACACCAAAAGTAAACATATAAAATTCCAAATTTGGTATTTTTGGGATTTGATTTGGTTCAATGAAACTGTTTAATATTTGTACATCAAATTTAATTTTGAAATAATTTGTGGGTTTTTTTTTGAGCATGATATAATTCCAACTTTGACCTTGTAGTTTTATTTTTATACCACCAATCATTAAAAAATATAAATAAATTAAAAGACATTCCTTTTTGAAATATATTATCTATATCTTCTATAACTTTGAAAATATTCTTATTTGCCATATTTTAATAAATTAAAAATATATTTATAAATTTATCTTAATTTTGAGCTGTAAAGTAAACGGCACCTAATTTGGTGAGATTTTTGTCTGATTTTGTTTTTGGCACCAACACTCTTAAATACTTAGGGCACCTAAGATTTTTATGAAAATCATAAAGACTTTTGATAAAAAAGTAGGAGACACAGAATATTACAAATATAGAGCACCATTACCTAAGGCAGTGGCCGAAGATTCTGGGCTGATAAGTAAAGAACTAAAGATAACCACAAAAAATAATAAAATTTTGATAGAAGAAGATAAGGAAAAGAAAGAATAAATTAAATTTTTTAATTAAAATGTTCTTCAAGAGTTTTGAAAATGTTAAATTAAGATAAATTATCCTTATTTTTATTCTCTAAATTCTTTGCATACTCTAAAATTTCATTATAGCTCTTTCCTAACAAAATATTTGAATATAGTTCTCTTTTCAAGACTATTGATTTTATGTAGGCTGTAATAAGATTCAATATCTCTTCTTGTAAACTCATAAATTCTTTTAGGGCAAAAGATATATTTCTCCATTTTTCATTTAATTTAAAGAAATGATTATAACGAGGGTTTTCATCAAATTCTAATTCTTTAGCAAACCAACTTACTGGAACATGGGCAAAGATATCTCTTAATGAAACGAATTTCTCTAAATCTTTCAGTAAGGGTGGCTCAGGTTGGTTGGGTAGTTCTATGGGTTCTTGTTTTCTTCCAATTCCACAATACCAACATAAGACTTCTACATCTTCAATTTTTTCATTACCAAAATTTTCATAGCTAATGTGATGAGTGTATAATTGTTCCGTACCCCCACATTTACCACATTTCTTAAAATGTTCTATAAAGTATTTATTCTTCTTCTCCCATTCCTTGCTTTGAAGATATTCCCTATATACTGTCCCATCATCAACCTTCTTCATAATTTTTCTAATAATATTAACTTTAGTTCTAAATCCAAGACCTCCAAGTTCATTTTCTTTTTTTACTCCAGTGATTAGATGAAATTCTTTTTTATCAGGGTTCATAACTAAGTCTTCTCCTCCTGTTTTTGTTATAAGTTCATCAAAAGCCATTTCCACTTTAATTGAGGCTTCGAGAACATTTCCTCGTGCCACAACAACTTTTTCATGCCTTTCTTTAAGTTGAGGTATATTCTTTGTTAGTCTTTTAGACTCTTCAAGCATCTCATCCACATCTGAAATCTTCTTTTTCTTAATCAGCTTATCAAATTCCTTTAAATCTTCTGTCATTTTAATAAATCTTCTTTAATTTCTTCTTTTGACTTTGCGAAAACTCCTGTTCTTCTATACTCGATAGGAACTGAGCCAAACCATTTAGAATTTTTATAAGAAAACTCAACATCGACATAACATTCACTAGCTTTATTATGTTCTCTAATCCCTAAAATCTTAATGTCCTTGCTAGAAATGAAGCTCAAAATTTCATTATTGTCAATTTTAATCATAGATATTTTAGCGATTTATCACTTAAATAGGTGCCGTTTACTTTACAGCTTACTTAATTTTCCCTCAGTAATTTATCAGCCAAAATAAAAAATTGATCAGCCGACAAGGTTATCCCAAAAGATCTGATTTTCTTCATTAAATAAATGCCATCATACCTGTTTTCAATTTTCTTAATATTAAATAATTCTTGCAAAGTTAAATTACACAAATAACCACCAAAACTTTTTAATTTAATAACGGCATCTTTTTTACTATCATGCACAACCAATCTATTTAAATCAACAAAAAGGCCATTTCTAAACCAAATATCTCCTCTCTTTAAAAAACCCCGAGAAAATAATTCACAACCAATCAACACCTTATAAATTTTATTAGCATCATTTTTATCAACAAAGTCCTGAAACCGTCCAAAAACCGCATCAAAATCAATTTCCTTTTTAATTTTTTCAAATCTATAAACTCTCCCCAATAGTCCAGAATATTTATGCACTGAATTATTATATTTTCTAAATTTCTTAACATTGCCAGAATAAAACAATTTTCTTCTTTTCCAAACCCCATTAACCAAATGTGCGTATTCATAAGTTTTGCCGCTTCTCTTTTTTACCTTCTTAACGCGTATAAACATATTATAAAAGTTGGGCACAAGATATATAAAAATCATTTCTTATCATTAACTTGTAATAACGTCATAAACTGTAAAAAACAAAAAATCAAAAAAGTTTATTATATACCTCTTATATTCCTAATTATGGATTTTAAAAAACAACTTTTAATGACATTGTCAAAGCAAATAAAAGAAACAAACACATTAGAAGTTCCACCAAATCAAACATTTGGAGATTTCGCTCTTCCTTGTTTCAAACTGTCTAAAAAACCAGAAGAATTGCAAAAATCATTAAAATTGCCAAATTTCATAGAAAAGACAGAAGTAAAAGGCCCATATCTCAATTTTTTCATAAAAAAAGAATACTTAGCAGAACAGGTTATAAAAAAAATTTTAAAAGAAAAAGAAAAATATGGAAGCCAAAACCTAG
>Ga0209211_10010892_pt1 | contig 11760 bp, 9 predicted proteins | sample RifGroA2_FD_183992 | JGI IMG/M metagenome (GOLD analysis project Ga0209211, IMG submission 183992) | Groundwater microbial communities from Rifle, Colorado, USA - Groundwater A2 (SPAdes) (version 2) | ecosystem: Environmental > Aquatic > Deep subsurface > Groundwater | place: Rifle, Colorado... | reverse complement strand
TATTTATGATTATAGCATCTTTGGGGATGATTCCTTGTATCTTCCCTAACCGATCAAGGGTAGGACAATCCAGGGTAAAAACAACCTTTGCACGGTCTTTGGGAAATTCGGGATGAATGTACATCCCCGTACCCGGAACGATAAACTTATAAATCTGCGGAATCGGAGAATCATTGGCAATACTGACCGATTTTCCCATTCCCCTGAGCGCGTGGTATAACGCTACCTCAGACCCGATAGCATCACCATCAGCCCGAACATGCGTAGTAATGAGAAAACGTTCATAACGTTTTACAATGTCAATGATCTCGTTAATATGTATCTTTGCGGTGGTTTCTATCACTTATAAATACTCCCGACCTGTACCATCATTTTATGCTGAAAGAATGAGGATTATATGCAGAATCAGACCCTTTGTCAAACCTTCTTTTCCCTTGCATTTTTTTGTGGATAAGTTACCATTATTTTGATAAATTACAATTTCTTCTTACCAATTGTGCTTAATTAATTATTGCATTAATGTTTCAATGGGACTGTGAGGAGATATGTTTAAGATTATTGAAAAGTCAAAGATTGCAGAATCTACTTTTTTAATGAAGATTGAAGCGCCTAAGATCGCCAGTAAAAGGAAACCGGGGCAATTCGTTATGCTCCGTGTAGACGAGCCGGGGGAGAGAATACCTTTAACAATAGCTGGTTCTGATACGAAAAATGGAACAATTACTATTATTTTTCAGGTCGTGGGAGATACGACACGCCAGTTATCAGGCTTAAATGTCGGTGATTATATTCTAGATGTAGTGGGACCGTTAGGACATCCTACACATATCGAAAATTATGGGACTGCTGTGTGTATTGGCGGAGGTCTGGGGATAGCCCTGGTGATGCCAATTGCTCAGGCGCTTTATGCAGCAGGCAACCATGTTATATCTGTTATCAGTGCAAGAAACAAAGACCTCCTGATTTGCGAAAAAGAGATGCTGACATGCAGCAACGAGTTCATGATTGCCACAGATGACGGTTCCAAAGGCACAAAGGGATTTCCAACCCAGATATTACAGGATTTAATTAACAAAGGGAAAAAAATTGATATTGTATTCGCAGTAGGTCCTGTCCCGTTGATGGCTGCTGTCAGCAGACTTACAAAACCTTATAATTTAAAGACGATCGTGAGCCTCAATCCAATCATGGTGGATGGAACAGGCATGTGCGGCGGCTGTAGGGTCTCGATTGATAATAAACCCAAATTTGTTTGTGTGGACGGCCCAGAGTTTGATGGTCATCTGGTTGACTATGATAATTTGGTGCAACGCTTGAAAACATACGCCAGTAACGGCAAAGATCCCAGTTTACAAAGTGTAGGAAAGGATAGTGTCTGCTGGAAACCACCTGAAGACCGTGCAGGGATGGTACATAAACCAGCGGTCTCCATGCATGCCGCTGAAGGGCATGCGGTTATCGATCAATTAGCGGAGGGTCTTTCCAGTGCCACAACAGGAACTGAAAAGGCAGGCGCAAAGAAAATGGGCGCTATTCCACGGCAAAAGATGCCGGAGCAAGAACCCGCCAACAGGATAAGGAATTTTGAAGAAGTACCTTGTGGATATACACCAGAAATGGCTCGTCAGGAGGCATTACGATGCCTGCAGTGCAAGAAGCCCCTGTGTTGTGAAGGCTGCCCTGTAAGTATCGACATTCCTGGATTTATCAAACTCATTGCAGAAGGAGATTTTCTTGCTGCGGCACGTAAGATCAAAGAGAAAAATGCCCTGCCGGCTGTTTGTGGCCGTGTATGCCCGCAGGAAGATCAATGCGAAAAGGTTTGCATCGTAGGTAAAAAATTCAAACCCGTGGCGATAGGAAACCTGGAACGTTTTGTCGCCGATTATGAAAGAACCCATAATGCAGTGACCGTACCGAAGCTACCTGAAAAAACAGGTTACAGGGTAGCAATTGTCGGAGGAGGCCCAGCCGGACTTGCCTGCGCAGGTGAACTCGTAAAGATAGGGCATGACGTCACCATATTTGAAGCCCTGCACAAGGCTGGCGGTGTGTTGGTTTATGGAATTCCTGAATTCAGGCTGCCAAAGGCCATTGTAGAATCTGAGGTAGAATATCTCCGGAAATTAGGAGTAAAGATCGAGGTCAATGCAGTCGTTGGAAAGGCACAAACGGTGGATGAATTATTACAAAACGGCTTTGACGCCGTTTTTGTCGGTACAGGCGCAGGATTGCCCATGTTTATGGCAATCCCGGGTGAAAACCTGAATGGCGTATACTCGGCAAACGAATACCTCACACGGGTCAATCTAATGAAGGCTTACAACACAAAATATGCAACGCCAATTGCTATGAGGAAGAATGTGGCGGTGATTGGCGCAGGTAACGTGGCTATGGATTCAGCCAGAACCGCACTGCGTCTGGGCGCTGAGAATGTATATATCGTTTATCGTCGTTCAAGAGATGAAATGCCCGCCAGGGTTGACGAAATCCATCACGGCGAAGAGGAGGGATTGCAGTTTAAATTCCTGACGAATCCCATAAAGATTTTAGGTGACGAAAAAGGCTGGGTCAGCGGGCTTGAGTGTGTGAAAATGGAGTTGGGCGAACCTGACGAGTCCGGCAGAAGACGTCCCATTCCGGTAAAAGGTTCAGAATTTGTACTCAATGTGGAATGTGTAATTATGTCCATTGGTAACGGTCCAAACCCATTAATTCCATCCACAACACCCGATTTACAAGTAAATAAATGGGGCAACATTGTAGCAGATTTAGAGACCTGCAAAACCAGCAAGGAAGGTGTCTTTGCCGGTGGGGATATTGTGACCGGTGCTGCAACCGTAATTCTGGCTATGGGTGCTGGAAAAAAGGCTGCAAAGGCAATAGACGAGTATGTAAGGTCTAAAAAACCCGCTGCCGCAATGAGCTGTTGTAAATAAAAAATAAATATGAAAGTCATTTTAAATGGTGAACCGAAAGAATGTCCAGAAGGAACGACCATAGAAAAATTGTTTGATATATATAAGATTGACAAGCATCGTGCTGCTGTAGAATTGAATTTACAAGTCGTTCCCAGGAAGGAACTTTCTGCCCGTATGCTTAAAGATGCGGATATATTGGAGGTAGTAACTTTTGTTGGTGGTGGATAGAATCGAAAAGCAACTCGAAGATAAAAAACTTAGAATCGGGAAGTATGAATTTACCTCCCGACTTTTTGTTGGTACGGGAAAATACCCTTCTATGGAAGTCATGGCGGAAGCTTTAGAGGCAAGCGGCGCAGAAGTGGTCACCGTTGCTGTCCGAAGGGTAAAAATCAATGAATCGGAATCTTTGTTAGATTACATTGACACAAATAAATACAAAATTCTGCCCAATACGGCGGGATGTTATTCTGCCGATGAGGCCGTTCGGGTAGCCCGCCTCGCACGGGAAGCGGGTATGTCTGACATGATCAAGCTGGAGGTGCTTGGAGACGAAAAAACACTCCTGCCTGACCCTATCGAAACGCTGAAAGCAACAACGGTTTTGGTCAAAGAGGGTTTTACCGTACTCGTGTATACCTCCGACGATCCTATTGTCGCAAAAAAGTTAGAAGATGCAGGCGCAACCTGTGTCATGCCGGCTGGTGCGCCAATTGGATCGGGTCAGGGTATTTTAAATAAAAACAACATACGCATTATCCTCGAATCAGCAAAGGTTCCTATTATTGTAGATGCAGGTGTCGGCACCGCATCAGACGTGACAATGGCCATGGAACTTGGTTGTGAGGGTGTGCTGCTTAACACGGGAATTGCCCTTGCAAAAGACCCTGTACGCATGGCAATGGCCATGAAACTGGCATGTAAATCAGGTCGACTTGCATTTTTTTCCGGACGCATACCCAAAAGACTTTACGCTAAAGCCAGCAGTCCGGAAAAGGATTTTTAAACTTCATTTTACCTGCCTGTGTATTTTTTTACCCTAAGGGATTGACAATAAATAATCTGAACAAGTTTGTTGTCCGATACTTTGAAGATCAGACACTGTCAGGGCTAAAGCCCAATTCAGACTTCGTCGTGAGCTCAGTCGAACGATAAGACCGTCACTAACCCCAGCCTTAAGGCTGGGGTTAGTGGGTACACGTCATACTGGGGCTTTAGCCCTGATGGCACAACAACACGAAGTTGTTCATGTTATTTATTGTCAATCCTTAATTAAAAATATTCCTTCGGTTTTACTTCAATTTTTCAGATGAAGATTTTTTAAATTTACCATGATTGCTAAAAGAATTATACCATGCCTTGATGTAAAAGATGGGCGTGTCGTTAAAGGAACGAATTTTTTGAATTTAAAAGACGCAGGAGATCCTGTTGAAATAGCGGCTTTATATGACAAGGAAGGCGCCGACGAGTTAACCTTTCTCGATATTACAGCATCTTACGAAAACAGAGACATCATTCTCGATGTCGTTCAAAAAACCGCCGAACAGGTATTTATGCCCTTAACCGTTGGAGGAGGCATTCGGAATATTGATGATATTCGCCGATTGTTAAATGCCGGGGCTGATAAAGTATCCATCAATACAGCCGCGGTTAAAGATCCAGAATTTGTTACAAAGGCATCCAGACGGTTTGGCAGCCAATGTATCGTGGTCGCTATTGACGCAAAAAGGGCAAAAGGCAATGTTACCAATGCACAGTGGGAAGTTTATATACATGGTGGTCGAACGCCTACCGGGTTGGATGCTGTTACATGGGCAAAGGAGGTTGAAGCAAAGGGCGCAGGTGAAATATTACTAACAAGCATGGATTGCGACGGCACCAAGGACGGCTTTGACATCGAGTTGAACCGAACCATATCAGAGGCAGTGAACATTCCCATTATAGCCTCTGGCGGGGCCGGTAAATTGGAACATTTTTTCGATGTCTTTACTAAGGGAAAGGTTGACGCAGCCCTGGCTGCCTCTATTTTCCATTATAGAGAAATATCTATCCGGGAAGTAAAAGAGTATCTGATCAAAAAAGGTATCAACATGAGGATCAACGAATAGTTATGCATTTCTATGACTAAAAACTCCGAAACTAATGTTATTTAGTCAATTCAGAATATAAAATGTCACTTTATAAAAGATTCAATAAAAATAAATAATTTATTTCCCACTTCATTGACATTATTTATTTTAATGATATAATTTGATTGTTTAAATATTATTTTAAACATTCATCTTTCCAATTAATGGTAAACTTTATACCACAAGAAAAGATTGCAGAAATACAGCAAGCCTCAGATATTATTCAAATCATATCAGAGCATGTCCACCTAAAACAAAGCGGCAGAAATTTTACAGGTTTGTGTCCTTTTCATTCAGAAAAAACACCCTCATTTACCGTAAACCCAGAGAAAAAACTTTTTAAATGCTTTGGGTGCGGCGAAGGTGGAACGGTATTTCAATTTATCATGAAACAAGAAGGTGTGGATTTTGTGGAAGCCGTAAAGTTGGCAGCTTCCAAGTCACATATTGATCTTTCTCATTTACAGGATAATAAAAAGGCATCTCTTTGGGGTGCAGAAAAGACCCATTTGTTAAACGCAACCAATTTTGCTGCAAAATTTTATCACAGTACCCTGCTTAACAGCGAATCTGGAAAAGTTGCAAGAGATTACATACAAAAACGGCAGATAAACGACCAATCCATCAAAAACTTCTGTCTTGGCTACTCCCCCAATAGCTGGGATGCGCTATTGAAAATATGCAAGGAGCGCAACGTCCCCACTGAACTATTAGAAAAAGTGGGTTTGATTATTCCAAAAAAGGAAGGAAATGGGTATTACGATCGCTTTCGGAACAGGCTGATGTTTCCAATATTAGACGCAAGGAAACAGGTCGTTGGTTTTGGGGGCAGGTCTTTAGATGATTCACTTCCAAAATATCTCAATTCACCGGAAACCGTTCTTTTTAACAAGAGCAACGCCCTTTACGGCATCAATATCGCAAAAAATGCCATTTTGAAGCAACATAGAGTGATACTCATGGAGGGTTATACGGATGTAATCATGGCACATCAGCATGGAATTGATTGGTCAGTTGCCGTGATGGGAACATCTGTATCAAAACAGCACTTGAGGCAATTACGACAATACTGTAATCAGGTAATACTCCTGCTTGATTCAGATATTGCAGGCCAGAAATCTTCTGATAGAAACCTGGATATTTTTATTGAAGAAGAATTTGATGTAAAAATTGCCCAACTGCCTAAAGACTTTGATCCCTGTGACTATCTCGTAGCAGAAGGCGCGGAGAGTTTTCTGGCATGTGTCAATAGCGCCAAAGATTTTTTCAGTTTTAAGATCGAAATGGCCGCCTCCAAATGGGACATGTCAACCATTCATGGCAAGGCAAATGCCATCAACGACATTCTTTCGACAGCAATGAAAATGCCTGATGTCATCAAACGTAATTTACTCGTTAAATGGATCGCCGAAGAGATGTCCATTGACGAGGCAACCTTGCGATCACAGCTAAAAAAATTTAATAAACAACCCTTTACCATAGATAAAAAACAACCTGTCGAGCAACGATTAGATGCTTCTTCAAAGGTGGAGCGAGAACTCTTGTATTTGATGTTATCATCCAATATACTTATACAAAAGGTATTAGAAGAGATAAGCCTGGAAGAATTTACGAATAAGGATTTTCAGCAGATAGCCGGGAAGACAGTTGAATTATATCATAAAAATAATGTTGTAAAAGGCGAAGATGTGTTACATATATTGGATGACGCCCGACTCAATAAAATTCTTATGGACATCGTAACAACGGAGGAGTTTCAAAATATTACAGACCACAGCAAAATGCTGGAGTCATGTATGCATTTTTTAAAAAGGCGAAATAACAAAAAAGAAATTCACCAAACGAAGAAAAAAATGTCAGAAACCGACAAGGTTAATCGAAGTGAAGAAGATGTCGATATCTTACTGCATGAGTTCCACAGAAAAAACAGAAACATTCATGCTTTAAAAAATAAAACTTAGGTCTTGTTTTGTGCTGTCAACCGTATGATAAATTTAGACAAAAAGGCGAATATTGATTATCTCCATTTATATAACTTATTAAGGAGGTCTATCTTTAAATGGATAATTTAAATCAAAAAATTAAGCAACTCGTACAAAAGGGCAAAGAAAAGGGTTACTTAACGTACGAAGAACTGAACGATATGTTGCCCGATGATGCGGATATTTCTCCAGAAAAGATTGATGACATCCTGATGATGCTGGATGAGTTGGGAATAGACCTCATTGATGAAACAGAAATCGAGAGTCGCGATGTTGCTGATGCAGAAGAAGCGCCAGTTTTTCAAGAAGTCGATTTGGAATTCGGCGAAGTTCCGACAATTACAGAAAAGATAGACGATCCCGTTCGCATGTATCTCACCCAAATGGGCGAAATCCCTCTGCTTACACGAGACGAAGAAATCATGCTTGCAAAAAAGATCGAAATTACGAGAAAGCGATTTTTAAAGAAGGTACTGCATTCCGACCTCTCACTGGCGACCTGTTTAAGGATATTGGAGGATGTGAATAGTGGAGAACTTTCGTTTGATCGCACCTTGAAGGTTAATGCAATGGTCGATAATTGCAAGGACGAAATTTTAGAACAGTTCCCGAGGAGTTCTAAAATCCTAAAAACGATTCTCCAGAAAAACAAAGAAGATTATCTTCGCGCCAAACGGAAACAGACTTCAGAGAAAGAAAGAATAAAACTGCTTCGGGTAATCAAGAATAGAAGGCGAAAAGGCATCGACCTGCTTGAGGAAATAAATATCCGCACAAAACGAATACAGCCCCTGATGAAGAAACTCCAGGAAATCGTTCGTGAAATGGAAGAACTGGAAACACAGCTCATGGAATGTAAGCCGCATTCCAAGTCAAATGGTCGTTATAAAGAGCTGGAATCTCAATACAAAAAGTTGGAAAGTATGGTGCTGGAATCCTCTAAGAGATTGAAACGCCGTGTTGAATCTGTTGAAAATATTTACAGGGAACATGAGGGCACTAAAAGAAAACTTTCCGGGGCAAATCTAAGACTCGTAGTAAGTATTGCCAAAAAATACAGGAACCGTGGTTTAAGTTTCCTGGATTTAATTCAAGAGGGCAATACGGGACTTATGCGCGCAGTGGACAAATACGAGTATCGCCGGGGATACAAATTCAGTACCTATGCTACGTGGTGGATACGCCAGGCAATTACTCGTTCAATTGCCGATCAGGCAAGAACGATACGTATTCCCGTACACATGATCGAAACCATGAGCAAGATTCGAAATGTTTCGAAGAAACTTCTGCAAGAAAAAGGCCGTGAACCAACCATTGAGGAGATCGCGAAAGAAGTAAAGATCACCATAGGAGAGGCACGACGCGTGCTCAAGATATCCCGACATCAAACATCGCTGGATCGACCTGTTGGTGAAAGCGAGGACAGCTCCTTTGGTGATTTTATCGAGGATGAAAAGGCAGAATCCCCAGTATCTGCTGCAACCCAGGAGATGCTGAAAGATAAAATTGAGAATGTACTGGGAACGTTAACCTATCGTGAAAGAGAAATCATTAAACTTCGGTACGGTATCGGCGATGGATACACATATACACTTGAAGATGTGGGCAAAATATTTAAGGTCACACGGGAAAGGGTACGACAGATTGAGGCAAAGGCAGTACGGAAATTACAACACCCAATTAGAAGTCGAAAACTCGAAGGATTCCTGGACGGAATTGGCGGAGATTGACTGGTAGAGACAGGTTTCAAACCTGTCTGTACTTTATCCCGGTTGCTGCACGTAAAATTATCCGGAAAGAGAAGTGAATGAACGAACGGATAGAGGTACTTCGGAGGTTACAGTCCATAGACACAAAGCTGAAACGACTGGAAGGCGACAAACTCTACAGAGGTTACGATGTTCAAAAAAAACATAATCAGATTCAACAAAAGAAAGCGGAATTGTCAAAAATTAGTGAAGAGACAAAGGCATTCCAGAGAAATATCAACAGTAAGGAACTCGATCTGAAAAGCATAGAGACAGAGATTGATAAATTTCGACAACAGATGAATCAAGTCAAGACCAACAAGGAATACAGTGCATTGAAAACTGAAATTGGAGGCAAGGAAGCAGATAAGTCCGTCCTGGAAGATGAAATCTTGCGCATGATGACAACCTATGAGGAAATGCAGCAAAGGCACAAATCCTTTGAAAAAGTAATTGCACAAGAAGAGTCACAACTGAAGGAAGTTCAAAAACAGGTAGAAACTGATATACGAGCAATGGAAACTGAAATCGCCGAACTCAAGGAAAAACACAGCAACTATGCATCCAGGGTTGATCAGGATGCCTTACAACATTACAACAGGCTTGTCAGTCACAAGGATGCAGTAGCTATAGTCAGCGTTATTAATCAGGTATGCCAGGGCTGTTTTATGTCCGTAACGGCACAAACACTCAACCAGCTTATGTCAGGCAAAGATATTACCTTTTGTCACAGCTGCGGTCGGATTTTATACCTTGAGGATGGTGGTGAAGGATCAACTGAAGATTAAGCAGACGAGGTGGTCGTCGGTCCTGACTGTTCTCACGAATGGAAGGGACGGGAGGAAAGTCCGAGCTCCACAGGGCACAGTGCTCCGTAACGCGGAGTCCCGGTGACGGGAAGGAAAGTGCAACAGAAAATATACCGTTCCATCTTTTTGATGGAATAAGGGTGAAATGGTGGGGTCGTTTCCCTGGTTAAAAACAGGGACAAGTATCGACTTAATGTAAGAGCCCACCGCTCTGATGGTGACATCAGAGGCATGGCAAACCCCACTGGGAGAAAGGCTAAATAGGGAGGGATGAAGCGGCCCGCTTCGTTAGTACCTCCGGGTAAGCCGTTGGATCTCGCTGGCAACAACGAGACTAGATAAATGATCATCCACGACAGAACTCGGCTTATTGTCTGCTTAAACGAAAATTCCCTCCGATAATTTTGATTTGTAATTATCGGAGGGAATTTTTTTTATTTCTTCTTTGTCTTTTTTGCCGTCTTTACAGCCGCCTTCTTTTTACTGCCAGGATTATGTTTTGCACACGTCGTACACATAACACGCCTCCTTTTTTAAAATACGGTTTCTGTGATAAAGTACGGTTTTTTATTATTATACCTAAAAATTGCAGTTGGACACGGAAGAACACAGATAAACGCTGATTTTTCAACAGTATATCAGCGATGTTAATCACCTATTGGGTGAGTTACGTAAAAGACCTCAATCATTATTTTATCCGTACTTATCTGCATTCATCTGCGTCCCATTGCAGAATTTAGCACGTAGGATGGGTCAAGCGCCAGCAGACCCATCAATATATAAATCTGTTGGACGCGCTTTGCCTGCCTGTGCGTGTCCGCACGCACAGGCAGGCAAGCTTCACCCAACTTCTCCTTTTAATGTTGATATTTTATCCACATCCATCCTTTTGTATTGCCATATTTATCGTAAGAATAGCGCAATACGCACCCGTCACGATAAGTCCTAACAATATCATTACCTTCTTTTGTCTCAGCATAATCATAGTCTTTTGCATGTTCTCCTAATTCAAACTTTTTTATTTGTCCAGCATATACAGTTCCATTATCACTACCAGAATATTTTTCTTTTATCATTTCTATTTTAGATGGATCGGGCAACACCTTCATACCGCTTACCAATCCTTCCTCTGTCACTCTCTTGACTACTATGCACTTGTCTGGATAAGTATAAACTATTATTTTCCCATCCCTGTCATTTATAGATGTTGCATTTTCACTATCAAGCAGATGTTCCTTTATCATGTGTTTAATATACCTTTCCTCATCATTTCGCGCGTATTTTAAAATATCGTGCTTAATTTTATCAGTTGCCTGTAATACTGCTCCTAATATTACTGGAATGCTAGTAATTGCCGCTATTATCGTACCGGGTTTAATATTCATTTGTTTTTATTCTCCTTTATCAGCTATCAGTGGACAGTAATCAGCTAACAGCTATCATTGCTGACTGCTGACTGCTAATTGCTAGAAGTCAAAAGATTGATAAGCTATTTCTGGAAATATTGTAACTACTCAGGCGTTTAGGCTGAAGGTTATATTGAGAAATCTGAGATAATCTGCCTCGCTGTCAGCCTACAGCCTATAACAGCCAATCTACCTGAGTAGTAAGGCTGTGATATCCTCCAGCCGCAACGGCAATAGCCCCGCTCAGGCCGCTCACCTGCACGGGGGTGTTTCTTTGCGTGGTCGTCCCATCACCCAGTTGGCCATACCCATTGTATCCCCAAGCCCAGGCCGTGCCGTCTGACCCCACGGCCAATGTGTGATACCCCCCCCCATCTATGACCTGTGGTGTCGTTGATGCCCATGACGCACCGCCCACGGCACATACCGCAAATAAAGAAAACAAAAACGCCATCCAACAAAAGGCCAACCCCCTGCGAACAAGACCTGGCATTATGCTGCCCATAATCCCTCCTTTTTTGTCACCTGTTTACAAAAAGCTAAATTGTTACCTCTTTCTTACTTTTTCTTTGTGCAACGGGGACGGCTGCGCCGCCTGAATTCTGCAATGGGACATAGACTAACGAGGCTGAGCATCAGACCAATAAAAAATATTTGGAACCACAGATTTTGCAGATTACACAGATAAATTAGGCTGCCTGCGGCAGCGACTTTTAAGCTCCCCCTCATTGGCAGGACAAGCGTCCCCGCTTGTCATCTCATAAT
>Ga0209211_10010891_pt1 | contig 11761 bp, 10 predicted proteins | sample RifGroA2_FD_183992 | JGI IMG/M metagenome (GOLD analysis project Ga0209211, IMG submission 183992) | Groundwater microbial communities from Rifle, Colorado, USA - Groundwater A2 (SPAdes) (version 2) | ecosystem: Environmental > Aquatic > Deep subsurface > Groundwater | place: Rifle, Colorado... | reverse complement strand
GAACAGCCACAGCGCGCGGTTGATGCCAATCTTCACCATCCACAGGCCGCCGAGCATGCCGCCGATCACGGCGGGCCACAGCCCGGCATTCTTCGCGATCAGCCCGATCTGGGTCTTGGTGAAACCCATGTCCAGATAGAACGGCGTGGCCAGCGCGGTGCACATGCTGTCGCCGAGTTTGTAGAAGAACAGGAACGCGAGGATCAGCAGCGCGCTGCGCCAGCCCTGCCGCGTGATGAATTCGTGGAACGGTTCGACCACCGCCTCGCGCAGCGTCTTCGGCGGCGCGGCGCGGTGCGGCTCCTGCACCAGCAGCGTCATCATTACGCCGGGCAGCATGAACAGTGCGGTGACGATGAACACTGTGCTCCACGGCAGGAAGTCGGCAAGAATCAGCGACAGCGAGCCGGGAATAAGCCCTGCGATGCGGTAGGCATTCACATGCACCGCGTTGCCCAGCCCCAGCTCGACATCGCTCAGCAACTCGCGGCGATAGGCGTCCAGCACGATATCCTGCGTCGCGCTGAGGAAGGCGAGCAGCGTGGCGATCCAGGCGATGATATGCAGCTCGCTTTGCGGCGAGAACGCGCCCATCGATGCGATCACTGCGAGCAGGCCGATCTGGGTCAGCAGCATCCAGCCGCGCCGCCGCCCGAGCACGGGCACGACGTAGCGATCCAGCAGCGGCGACCACAGGAACTTCCAGGTATAGGGGAACTGGATCAGCGCGAACAGGCCGATAGTCTTGAGGTCGACCTGCTCGCTGCGCAGCCACGCGGGCACGAGGTTGAACAGCAGGTACAACGGCAGCCCGGAAGCGAAGCCGGTAAACACGCAGATCAGCATGCGGCGGGTGAAGAGTTGCTGCCAGACGGTCATGAATTGCCGGTTCTTTCTAGGCAGCCACGCCCTGATATAAATAGCGCTGGAAGCCGAAAAACAGGTTGCGTATTTCGGCGATGTCACCGCCAAGATCGGCCACTGCATCCGGAATGGAGTCGTGGTATTTCAGCCGCAACAGCTTGGTCAGCTTCTCCTGCTCCAGCTCTTCCACGCCTTCCTTCACGTAATGCGCCAGCACAAAGTCCAGAAACGCTTGCTGCTTGTCGCTGAATTTTTCATGCACGGCTTTGTGCTTCGTTCATCGCGCTTTCAGCTTTCATCCGCCAGAAGTTGAGACAGCTTTGCTTCGGTCAAACCTGCCGCTTCGGCATTCCTCGCGCATTCGTCCATCGTTCGCCGCAAACGCTCTGCGTAAAAACGTCGCATAGCTTCGTAATCCTCTGCACTTACCATCACGCCAGCGACCTTCCCCTTTCGGATTACCCGAACAGGTTCGTATTGCACACATGCGAGAAACTCTCCAAAACGATTTCTTGCTTCTCTCGCTGAATAGCTTCGCATCATGCCGTCCCCATCATTTTTTCTTATCCATTTTCTTTTTTCGCATTTTCTATCTACTTCATGCCTTGTACGTTCTCGACATCATTCATTTCGTAGCTATTTCATAAGGTACGAATTCATTACTGTCGCGCGTGAGCAGCAACATCAGCTTGGGATGGATAAATACTTTTTCCTTCCCCGCATCCACTTCCGTCAATACGCCAATCTCCACCAACTGCTTCAGGTACTGCGACGCCGTCTGGCGCTTGGCAATACCTGCATCAGTCAGGCTACTGATGCGGCAATAAGGTAACTGGAATAACAGGCTCACCAATTCGTGGCTATACACCTTGTGCAAACTCGCACGCACATAGTCCGTGGTGTGATCGGACAAAGTGCGGATCGTCGCAATCTTGGCCGTCGTCCAACCCGCCGTTTCCTCCACACCCTTAATAATGTAAAGCAACCAAGGTTCCCAATTCTGATCCCGCGTTACCTGCAACAACAGGCGGTAGTAATCCGCCTTGTTCTGAATGATGTAGTGGCTCAGATACAGAATGGGCAACGTCAGCAAACCTTCCTGTATCAAAAACAAACTATTCAACACCCGCCCTGTGCGTCCATTTCCATCTGTGAACGGGTGAATCGCCTCGAACTGATAATGGCCAACCGCCATGCGAATCAACGGATCAAGTTCCGTCTCGTTATGCAAAAACCGTTCCCAGTTTGCCAGCAAGTCGCGCAACAAGGTCTCACCCTCGGGCGGCGTATAGATGGTTTCGCCTGTACTGTCGTTTTTCAGCGTCGTCCCCGGCGTGCGGCGCACCGTCATTTCCACGCCTTTGATCGTGGTGCACACCTGCTCGGCAGTGCGCGTGCTGAGCGGATATTCCTTCAACGCCTTGAAGCCTTCGAACAGCGAACGGCTGTAACGCAACGCTTCCTTGGTTGCCGGATTCGCCTGCGCCTCGTTGCCCACGTGCCGGAACAACTCGTCCGTGGTCGTTACGATATTCTCGATTTCCGAGCTGGCGCGCGCTTCAAGCAACGGCAAGGTATTGATCAGCATCGCCTGATTGGGGATCAACTGCGCCGCCTGTTTCAACTCCGCCACTGCCGCCCGCGCGGCAATGCATTGCTTCAGCACAGCACGGGTTTCCACCTCAGCCTTGGGTGGCAGGGGCGGTAACCCATTGTATGGACGGCCAGGTTTCCAGTTTTCTGCGCTCATGTTTAATTGCCCAGTAAATTTCGACATATCCGCAGTCTATGTACGCGCAATCAACATGTCAAGATTATATGTCTATTATTTACGTTTTCATCGACATATTTTCAAGATATGTCGATGAGCCAAACACGTAAAAAAACAGGGGTTTTCTTATCACGTCACCGGCGATATGTTCAAAAACCGGCGTTTCTTATCACTTCAGAACCATATCGATGACATCCTCGATATGGTCCGCGCCCATCGTCAGCCATGAGGCCTGTTCGGCGCCGGACAATCTTCCTTGCGCTCCTCCTACAGCCCGCGCTGGAACCGGTACACCGCCGTGCTGCCCAGCAGGTTTGGCAGCAGGCCCACTTCCCTTTCGCCGGTCATCACGCGGCGCTCAAGGATCGCGACGCGATGGCGGTCGCAGAACATTTCGAAGTCGTGCAGCGTGCACAGGTGCACATTCGGTGTGTCATACCATTGGTAAGGCAGTTCGCGGGACACCGGCATGTTGCCGCGCAGCACGTTGAGGCGGTTTTTCCAGTAGCCGAAATTGGGGAAACTGACGATGCCTTCGCGCCCGACGCGCAGCATTTCCCGGATCAGCGGTTCGGTGTGGCGCGTGGCTTGCAGGGTCTGCGACAGGATCACGAAATCGAACGAGCCGTCCTCAAAATCGGACAAGCCGGATTCCAGGTCGTTCTGGATCACGTTCACGCCGTTGGCGATGCACGACACGATGTCAAGATCGTTGATTTCCACACCGTAGCCGCGCACCGCGCGGGTCTCCTTGAGGTAGCGCAGCAGGCTGCCGTCGCCGCAGCCGAGGTCGAGCACCGACGCGCCCTTGGGTATCCATGCGGCAATTGCGGCAAAATCGGGGCGTTCGGCGGCAAGCCGGGCAATGTCGTCTTGCGTCATGCTGCAAACTCCCCCGCCACATTATCAAGATAGGCACGCACCACATCGAAGTAGTGCGGATGTTCCATCAGGAAGGAATCGTGGCCATGCGTCGAAGTGATTTCCGCGTAGCTGACGCTGCGCCGGTTGTGCAGCAACGGGCGCACGATTTCGCGCGCGCGTTCCGGCGAAAAACGCCAGTCGGTGGTGAACGAAATAACCAGAAAATCCGCCTTGGCAGCGGCGAACGCCCGGTTCAGGTCGCCGCCGAACTCGTGCGCTGGATCGAAATAATCCAGCGCCTTGGTCATCAGCAGATAAGTGTTGGCATCGAAGTAGGACGCGAATTTGTCGCCCTGGTAACGCAGATAGGATTCGATCTCGAACTCGATGCCGTAGCTGTAATTGAATTTACCATCGCGCAGTTCGCGTCCGAATTTATCCGCCATCACGTCGTCGGACAAATAGGTGATATGCCCCAGCATGCGCGCCAACCTCAGGCCGCGCGTCGGCACTACCTTGTGTTGGTAGAAGTTGCCGCCGTGAAAATCCGGGTCGCCCAGAATCGCGCTGCGCGCCACGTCGTTGAATGCGATGTTCTGCGCGGTGAGATGCGGCGCGGCGGCAATCGCCAGCACATGGCGCACCCGCTCGGGGAAGGTCAGCGACCATTGCAGCGCTTGCATTCCGCCCAGGCTGCCGCCGATCACCGCCGCGAATTGCCGGATGCCGAGCAGATCGGCGAGACGTGCCTGCGACTCCAGCCAGTCCTCCACCGTAATGACCGGAAAGCTTGATCCATAAGGTTGCCCGGTTTCTGGATTGATTGAGGATGGTCCGGTCGAGCCATGACAACCGCCGAGATTGTTCAGGCCGATCACGAAAAATTTATCGGTATCGACCGGCTTGCCGGGGCCGATCATGTTGTCCCACCAGCCGATGTTATTGGGGTCGTCGGCGTAATAGCCCGCCACATGGTGATGCCCGGACAGCGCGTGGCAAATCAGGATCGCGTTGGACTTGCCGGTATTCAGCTTACCGTAGGTTTCATACACCAGCTCGTAGCGCGGCAGCACCGCACCGCTGCGGAAAACCAGCGGGGTGTCGAAGGTTGCGCGTTGCGCGCTGACGATGCCGATACTGTTCGATGCGTTCAAGATGCCGTTGTTGTTCGATAGATTAAAGAGATGCCAAAAAACAAAACCCGTTCAGCTCTCGCGGGACGGGTTGCCTCGCTTTAGCTGGAATGTTTTAAGTGCCCCGCAAGCTGATGTCAAATCGGCACTGATGAAACTACTGATAGAACTACTGGTGAAACTACTGATTATGGTGCGCAGTTTCCGCGTTTTGAAAAAGTCTGTCAATGCGCTTGTCCGACGCACACCATGCGCATGACAAAAACTACATCAAAATAACGTCGTATTGCTCCTGCGTGTAAATCGTTTCCACCTGCATCGAGATCGGCTTGCCGATAAAGTCGGAAAGCTGCGCCAAGGCCTGCGATTCCTCTTCCAGAAACAAATCGATGACTTGTTGCGACGCCAGGATGCGGTATTCGCGCGCGTTGAATTGGCGCGCTTCGCGCACAATTTCGCGGAGAATTTCATAGCATACCGTTTGCGCGGTTTTCACTTCGCCGCGCCCCTGGCAAGTCGGGCAGGGTTCGCACAGCACATGCGCCAGGCTTTCGCGAGTGCGCTTGCGCGTCATTTCCACCAGCCCCAACGAGGAAAATCCGTTTACGCTGATACGCGTGTGGTCGCGCGACAGCGCTTTCTTGAGTTCTTCCAGCACCGCGTCGCGATGTTCCTGCGTATCCATGTCGATGAAGTCACAGATGATGATGCCGCCCAGATTGCGCAGACGCAACTGCCGCGCGATGACCTGCGTGGCTTCCAGATTGGTCTTGAAAATGGTGTCGTCGAAATTGCGCAACCCGACAAAACCGCCGGTATTCACATCAATGGTGGTCAGCGCCTCGGTCTGGTCGATGATGAGATAGCCGCCGGACTTGAGATCGACACGTTTGGACAGCGCCCGCTCGATTTCCTCTTCCACGCCGTGCAGGTCGAACAGCGGGCGGGCGCCCTGATAGTGGTCGAGGCGCTCCGCCGCCGACGGGTTATAGGCCTGCGCAAACTCCAGCATGCTCTGATAGGTGACGCGCGAATCCACCAGGATCAGGGTCGTATCGTTATCGACGAAATCGCGTAATACCCGCAGGCTGATATTGAGCTCCTGATACAGCAACTGCGGCGCGCTGGCGTTCTGCGCCGCGTTTTGCAGATTGTGCCAGAGCTTGTCGAGGTAGGTAATATCCGCCAGAAAATCCAGGTTGTCCGCTGTCTCGGTAATGGTGCGAATGATGTAGCCGCCCTGATGATCCGGCGGCAATGCAGCCTGCAGCCTGGCGCGCAAAGCGTCGCGCTGTTCGGTGCCCTCGATGCGTTGCGACACGCCAATATGCGTTTCCTGCGGCAGATAGACCAGCAACCGTCCGGCGATGCTGATTTGCGTGGAAAGCCGCGCGCCCTTGCTGCCGATCGGCTCCTTGATAACCTGCACCAGCAGCGTCTGTCCATCAAAAAGAATCTTTTCGATCGGCTTGGCGGGCTCGCCGCTGTTGCTGCCGTTTTCCCAGATATCGGCGACATGCAGAAATGCCGAGCGCTCCAGGCCGATGTCAATAAACGCCGATTGCATCCCGGGCAGCACGCGCTTGACCTTGCCAAGATAGACATTGCTGACGATGCCGCGACTGCTGCTGCGCTCGATATACAGGTCTTGCACCACGCCGAGCTGCATCACCGCAACACGGGTTTCCTGCGGCGTGACGTTGATCAGGATTTCTTCACTCATATTGTTTGGCTTATGGAACCGGATAATCAAAGTGCCGCAGCAACTGGACGGTTTCAAACAACGGCAAACCCATCACACCGGAATAGCTGCCGGAAAGATGCTCGATAAACGCGCCGGCACGCCCCTGTATACCATATCCGCCAGCCTTGTCGGCGTATTCACGGGTAAGCAGGTAGCGGTGGATACGCTCTTCGTCAAGCGGCGCGAAACGCACCGTGGAAGTGGAAAGTGCGGTTTCGATATGCTCGTCCGACGCGATTGCAACGGCGCTGAGCACCTGATGTTCGCAACCGGATAGCTGACGCAACATCGCGGCAGCCTGTTCCACATTATCCGGCTTGCCAAAAATCTCTCCTTCCAGCACGACGGCCGTGTCGGCAGCCAGCACCGGGAATGGCGGCAGGTTGCGCAATTTCAGCGCGGCATAACCCGCCTCCGCCTTGGCCCGGCACACCCGCTGCACATAATCTTCCGGCGGCTCGGCGGCATGCGGGGTTTCATCCACGCCAATATCGCGGCGCGAATCGGTACGCAACAGCAGCACCTCGAAGTTGACGCCGATCTGCTTGAGCAGTTCGCGGCGGCGCGGGCTTTGCGAGGAGAGGTAGATACGTGGTTGGATAATGGCCATGTTAGCCCTGAACTGGGTAGTTTATTCTCTATGATAGGGATGATTGTGCAACAGACTATGCGCACGATACAACTGCTCGGCAAGCAACACGCGCACGAACGCGTGCGGCAAGGTCAGCGCGGATAATGCCAGCAGTTGCTGCGCGGCCTGTTTGACCGAATCATGCAGGCCGTCCGCGCCGCCGATGATGAACGCCACATCGCGCCCCTCGCGCATCCAGTCCTGCATCTGTGCGGCAAGCTGCCTGGTGGTCGGCTGCGAGCCGCGCTCGTCCAGCGCGATACGCAGGCAGTTCTGCGGCAAGGCGGCGAGAACGCGCTGCGCTTCCGCCTCCATGATCTGCGCGGTGGTCTTGCCGGTGCTGCGCGGTTCCGGCTTGATTTCCAGCAGCTCGATTCTCGCCTCGCGCGGCATCCGTTTGGCGTATTCGTTGAAGCCCGCCGTGATCCAGTCCGGCATTTTGTGGCCAACGGATACAATGATGAGCTTCATCCCGTAAGTTACAAGGGCACGGCGTGCCGTGCCCCTACGGGGTTGCCTTGGCTAATTTGGGCCGTGCTGCCTGCGCCTTGCTCCACAACTCTTCGAGGTTGTAATAATCGCGGATGGCGGGCTGCATGATATGCACCAGCACTTCGCCCAGATCCACCAGGATCCACTCGCCGCTGTCTTCCCCCTCGCGGCCAAGCACTTCTTCGCCGCGCTCCTTGAGTTTGACCACCACGTTGTCGGCGAGCGCCTTGGTCTGCCGTCTGGAGGTTGCGCTGGCGATAATCATGCAATCGAACAAATCACTGAGTTTGCTGGTGTCGATCACCGTGATGTTGGTGGCTTTGATGTCTTCGAGTGCGGCGACGACGGCTTGGGTTTTTTCTTCGGTAGTCAGCATGGTTGGTATAAGTGATGTTGATGAATATAGTCTGCCACCGCGTTGGGCAACAGATAGCGTATGGTACGGTTTCCCGCCACGCGGCGGCGGATATCGGTGGCGGAAATTTCCAGCTTGGGGATGGCCAGTTCGGCAATTCCCCCGCAGGGCTGTTGCGACAGTATAGCAGCCGTACACAGGCGGGCATGGTAGTGCTGCTGCAGTTCCTCTGTCGCGCTGTGGATGCGCTCCTCCAGCGTGAAGCCGGGGCGGTAGCCGACCACGATGTGCGCCAACTCGAACAATTGCTCCCATTCGTGCCAGGTATGCAGTTGCAGGAATGCGTCGCCGCCCATCAGCAGGCACAGCGGCTGCGCCGCCCCCAGCTCGGCGCGCAGTTCGCGCAGCGTGTTCACCGTATAGCACGGCGTGTCTCGTCTGACTTCGCGGTCATCCAGCACAAAAGCGGGCTGATCGGCGATTGCCAGTTGCACCATCGCGCTGCGGTGCTGCGCGGACACTTGCGGCGCAGCGCGGTGCGGTGGTATGCCGGTGGGAATGAAACGGATTTGCCTCAGGTTCGCCAGCTCCAGCATTTCTTCGGCCAGCCTTAAATGCCCATAATGAATCGGATCGAAGGTGCCGCCCAATATGCCTACCGGTTTGCTGATCATCGGTTACAGCGCCAGGCGGCGAATATCCGCCAGTGTTTGCGCCAGGTAAACGATGAAGCGCGCGGCAGACGCGCCGTCGATCACGCGATGGTCGTAGGACAGCGACAGCGGCAGCATCAGGCGCGGCTCGAACTTGCCGTCCTTCCACACCGGTTTCATGCTCGACCTGGACACGCCCAGAATCGCCACTTCCGGCGCGTTGATGATCGGCGTGAACGCCGTGCCGCCGATGCCGCCGAGGCTGGAAATGGTGAAGCAGCCGCCCTGCATCTCGGCGGCCGTCAGCTTCTTGTCGCGCGCCCGCGCGCTAATTTCGGCCAGTTCCTTGGCCAATTGCACGATGCCTTTGCAACCCACATCGCGCAGCACCGGCACCACCAGCCCATCCGGCGTATCCACCGCCACACCGATGTTGAAATATTTTTTCAGTATCAGGTTCTCGCCGCCGGCGTCGAGCGAAGCGTTGAAGTCCGGGAATTGCTGCAAGGCTTCCACCACGGCCCTGAGCAGGAAAGCCAGCGGGGTGATCTTGATGCCCTGCGCGGCGTATTCCGTTCCCAGTTGTTTGCGGAAGGCCTCCATCTCCGTGATGTCGGCTTCTTCAAATTGCGTGACATGCGGGATGCTCACCCAGTTGCGATGCAGGTTCGCACCGGAAAGCTTCTGGATGCGCGACAGCGGTTTGGTTTCGATGGGGCCGAACTGGGCGAAGTTCGCCTCCGACACGTTACTGGCGAAGCCAGCCGTTTGCGGGAGGAGGCGAGGGGACGGCACTCCCGCACCGGACGCTTGCGCGCACCGTGTCGTGCCGTCCACCACCGGCATTTCCGCCACCCGCAGGCCGATGCCGCCCGCTGTGCCGCGCGGTTGCGCCAGCGCGGCCTTGACGAAGCTCTGCACGTCCTCCTTGGTGACGCGCCCTTTTGCGCCGCTGCCCCTGACTTGCGCCACCTCCACGCCAAGCTCGCGCGCAAAGCGGCGGATCGCGGGGCTGGCGTGCGCTTTGCCGGCAGATGTGACCGGTTGAACGAAAGTTGCTGCCACGGGAGCGGCGGCAGGCTCGGCTGCTACCGGCGTGGCTGCCGGAGCAGTTGCTGCGGCAGCAGGTTGCGCAACAGGTGCAGGTGATGCCGCAACCGGAGCGGCCGAGACTGGTGCAGGAGCGGGTTGTGCGGCCGGTTTGTTTTCCTGTGATGCACTCGCCGCGTCGCTGCTTTCCAGCAGCAGAATCACCGAGCCCTGCGACACCTTGTCGCCTGCCTTGACCTTCACTTCCTTGACCACGCCCGCAGACGGCGACGGTACGTCCATCGTCGCCTTGTCGGTTTCCAGCGTGATCAGGCTGTCTTCTGCCTTGACCGTATCGCCGGCCTTGACCAGCACCTCGACGACGTTCACGTCCTTGAAGTTGCCGATGTCCGGTACTGATATTTGCCTGGTTTCCGCCATGTATCTGTTCCTGACCTCAAACCGTTGCCGGGTTGGGTTTGTCGGGATTGATCTGGTACAACTTGATCGCTTTGCTGACTTCACCGGCCTTGATCGTGCCTTTATCGGCCAGCGCCTTCAATGCGGCAACCGCAATATAGAAACGGTCCACCTCGAAGAAGCGGCGCAGCTTCACGCGCGTGTCCGAGCGGCCGAAGCCGTCCGTGCCCAGCACCTTGTAGCGCCCCGGAACATAGGGACGTATCTGATCCGCATAGCTCTTGATGTAATCGGTTGCGGCGATAGCCGGGCCGCTGCGCTCGGCCAGGCATTGCTCGACATAACTCGCGCGCCGCCCGGTTTCCGGATGCAGCATGTTCCAGCGCTCGCAATCCAGCCCTTCGCGGCGCAGCTCGTTGAAGCTGGTCACGCTCCAGATGTCGGCGGCCACGCCGAAATCTTTTTCCAGCAGTTCCGCCGCCGCAATCACCTCGCGCAAGATCGTCCCGCTACCGAGCAACTGCACACATGGTTTTTTCTGTCCTCTGTCCTCTGTCTTCTGCCCTCTGAACAAGTACATCCCCTTGATGATGCCTGCTTCCGCGCCCTTCGGCATGGCGGGGTGCGCGTAATTCTCGTTCATCACCGTCACGTAATAAAACAGGTTTTCCTGATTCACATACATGCGGCGCAACCCGTCCTGAATGATGACCGCCAGTTCATACGCGAAGGCCGGGTCGTAGGACACACAATTAGGAATGGTCGCTGCCGCCAGGTGACTGTGCCCATCCTGATGTTGCAAACCCTCGCCGTTCAGCGTGGTACGCCCGGCGGTGCCACCGAGCAGGAAGCCGCGCGCGCACATGTCGCCCGCCGCCCAGGCCAGGTCGCCGATGCGCTGGAAGCCGAACATCGAATAGTAGATGTAGAACGGGATCATCGCCGTGCCGTGATTCGCGTAGGAAGTCGCGGCGGCGATCCACGAGGACATCGCGCCCGCCTCGTTGATGCCTTCCTGCAGAATCTGACCGTGCTTGTCTTCCTTGTAGAACATCAACTGGTCGGCGTCCTGTGGCATGTAAAGTTGTCCGACCTGCGAGAAGATGCCGATCTGGCGAAACAGGCCGTCCATGCCGAAGGTGCGCGACTCGTCCGGCACAATCGGCACGATCAAGTTACCGATGTGTTTGTCCTTGACCAGGATGCCGAGCAGGCGCATGAACGCCATGGTGGTGGAAATCTCGCGGTCTTCGGTGCCTTTCAGCAGCGCGTCGAACGCCGCCAGCTCCGGTATCTGCAGCGGATCATTGACCGGCTGGCGCGCCGGCACCGTGCCCAACGCCTCGATGCGCTCCCTGAGATATTTCATCTCCAGGCTGTCTTCGGGCGGGCGGTAGAAATTCAGGCTTTCCACCTGCGCGTCGGTCAGCGGGATGTTGAAGCGATCGCGGAATTTAAGCAGCGAATCCACATCCATTTTTTTCTGCTGATGGGTCGGGTTCTGCGCCTCACCGGACGCACCCATGCCGTAGCCTTTCACCGTCTTGGCGAGGATCACGGTCGGCTGGCCGGTGTGTCTGACGGCCTCCGAGTATGCCGCATATACCTTGTACGGGTCGTGGCCGCCGCGGTTCAGCCGCCACAATTCGTCATCGGACATGTCCGCGACCATTTCCAGCAGTTCCGGGTATTTGCCGAAGAAGTGTTCGCGCACATACGCCCCATCCCGCGCCTTGTAGGTCTGGTAGTCGCCGTCCACCACTTCCTGCATGCGCTGGAGCAACAAGCCGTTCCTGTCCTTGGCG
>Ga0209211_10010889_pt1 | contig 11763 bp, 13 predicted proteins | sample RifGroA2_FD_183992 | JGI IMG/M metagenome (GOLD analysis project Ga0209211, IMG submission 183992) | Groundwater microbial communities from Rifle, Colorado, USA - Groundwater A2 (SPAdes) (version 2) | ecosystem: Environmental > Aquatic > Deep subsurface > Groundwater | place: Rifle, Colorado... | reverse complement strand
AAAACATAAAAAAACACTGTTGAAGAAGTATGGTTTTACTATTCTCACTACTGTTGTTATTGGCATCATTTCCAGTCTTCTCCAGCGTTTTTTTATCACCCAACCGATTATAACTATGTTCATCAGCATCGGTTTCCTCCTCATAATCACCTCGTGGATGAGGGTCTATATCGCTATGGAAACATGACTTTTCCATTTAATCTTGGTGCAAAGAAAACTTTCTCTCTCAAAGTAATTCCCAACGCCGGAAGAACTGAACTCGTCCAAGAAGGAGAAATTCTCAAACTTTATCTTAAAGCTGTTCCTGACAAAAACAAAGCCAATCTCGAATTAATCAAATTCTTCAAAAAAGAATATCATCTCACGGTTACAATCAAATCTGGTCTTAAAAGTAGAGAGAAAGTGATTAGTGTGCAATAAAGAGCGCATTGGTCACTGGACAATTTCACCTAAGATATATAAATGATCTAATGAATAAGATCATCATGAGGCCAGGAGAAGCATTAGTTGTTTTTCAAGATAAAAAAGTAAGAAGAACTTGGCATGAAAATGAATGGTACTTTTCGGTAGTGGATATTATTGAAGCTTTAACTGATAGCCCTACACCTCGACAATATTGGGGTAAGATTAAAGATAGGGAATTTGTCCAGCTCCAGCTGTCCCCAATTTGGGTACAACTGAAATTACTTTCTTCCAATGGTAAAAAATATGAGACTGATTGTGCCAATACTGAAGCGCTTTTTCGCATAATCCAATCAATTCCTTCTCCTAAAGCAGAGCCATTCAAAAGATGGTTGGCAAAAGTTGGATATGAAAGAGTGCAGGAAATAGAAAATCCAGAACTTGCCCAAAAGCGGATGAAAGTACTTTTTAAAGCCAAGGGCTATTCAGAGGAGTGGATTGAAAAAAGAGTAAGGGGTATAGCAATAAGGGATGAACTTACCAATGAATGGGATAAACGAGCAATAAAGACCGAAAAAGAATATGCAATACTTACCACAGAAATCTCAAAAGCTACTTTTGGCATGACCCCCAGCGAATATAAGCAATTCAAAGGACTGAAAAAAGAGAACCTACGAGACCATATGAACGACTTGGAGCTCATCTTTTCCATGCTTGGCGAAGCTGCTACAACTGAAATCACAAGAAATAAAGATGTACACGGTTTCGATGATGGCAAAGAAGCAGCTCAAGAAGGCGGAGCTGTTGCCGGAAGGGCGAGAATGGATTTAGAAACAAAAAGTGGTAGAAAAGTTGTTACTCCGGAGAATTATATGGGGCTACCAGAATCTATTAAACGCATTGAAAAGAAAAAATCAAAGGTGGTGTTGACATTTGACTGATGCTCTTTCTTTATTGTTTTTATTATACCACTGAATTTGAATATGGCATCATTACCGAGTATAGAGAATTAAAAACAACCATAACAGTCAATTAGTGACACTACCAAATCAAAATGAGAAGCACAGTTCTTTTTCTAAGTGATGGTCTCAAAATCACCTCTGCTTGGATTGTGCCTATTAAGAGTAAAAGTTATAAAGTTAGGCGTTTTCTAAAACAAAATGGAAGAAGGAAAAAAATTGGAGGTAGAATTTAAGCAAACGGCTAAAGGGTCTTGGTATATTGGTTCTTTAAAAGTTGGTGCTGACAATGTTGAAGAGTTAAATACATTTATTGATTCGACGGTCATATTTCTTCATACTAAAGTTGACAAAATGAACAAAAGCATTGAATCCAGAGATTTTCACCCAGCGAGTCCTCCAGCTATTGAGTTAAATGACGAGGAAAAAAGACTATTTGAAAAATTGCGAAGTATGAGACTGGATCTTGCAAAGGCAGAAAATACTCCCCCATATATGATATTCCATGATTCTGTTTTGAAGAGATTAGCCAAAGCGAAACCAATAACCAAAGAAGAGATGATTGAAGTTGATGGTATTGGAGAGAGAAATTTTGATAAATATGGTGTTTATTTCCTAACTGTAATTAGAAACTATAGTTTAGGTGCAGACAATCGTGGATGAAGTCGTAAATCTTTAAGTCTCTCATGATATTCAGGGTCTACGTGATCCCATTTTTAGACATCATAGTTTGGAAACAAAAAGTTCTTTAACTATTTGTCTACTTTTTGGGGTTCACTCCACCTCTCTTATCGGATACAAAGTTGGTTATATCAATGAACAAAAACACACAGAGGTCGTTGAAAAAATTATTTATCTTATCGAAAAAGTACAATTACTCGAGCACCCGTAACACCACCCCTGCATCTTTCAACAACTTTGTTCCCACCTCGTCAGGATATTTAACTTTTGCCACTACTTCTTTAATTCCGCTATTAATAATCATCTTTGCACACGTCGTGCAGGGTGTAAACGTTGTATACATAATTGCTCCTTTTGTCGATGAACCATTGTATGCCGCTTGGACAATCGCATTTTCCTCAGAATGACAGCAAATACAGGGCTCACTATATGATCCCGGTCTAACCTTTCCTAAATGCCGCGAGGTGCAACGAACACATCCTCCCTCAGTACAATGAGTGATTCCTTTCGGTGTTCCGTTATATCCTGTCGAAATAATCATTTGATCCCTGACAATAATCGCCCCTTTCTTCGCTGACATGCAGCTGCAGCGCAATTTTACTTGTTCCGCAATCGCCATAAAATAATGTTCCCAATCCGGTCGCGGGCTTTGCAGTGTATAAATATGATCTACCACCAGTTTCTCCACTTTTTTCTGTAAGTCCTCGATTTCCCCATCATTGACAACGACAATTTTTGCCATCGCCATCACTTTATGCATCTGCTGATTATTAGGATTGACACTATTCTCGATGGATTCTTTTTTTCGCAGTTCTGCTAGTGTTTTAGGATCTTCCTCTCTATTTCGCTGTAGAATTCTTTTTAACCGCACACTTTCCTGTGCCGTCACATTAACAAACAAGAACTCTTTCCGTTTTTGCAATAACTCTACTTCTGCTGGGTTACGGATGGACGTAAACACATAATTCTCTCCATCTTTTACCTTTGTCAGCGCCATTCGCGCTAATACATCTGGTCCATGTTGTTCCCGCAGTTCATTTCCGATAACTATGAGATTATCCCTAGTTATTTTCTTCTTCTGCCTGCGCAGTTCTTCCCGTAAAAGGTCTGAAAACGACACATGGAAAAAGTTCATCTTCTGTAAAATATCTGCAACGCTGTCTTTTCCTGCCGCATAGAGCCCCGTAACGCCAATAATCATATTTCCTCTTACAACCAAGTCCTTTAAAATGATTCATATCCTTTAATAGAATGAATCAAACAGGTATGTGGGACAGTATAAATGTATTTAAAAAAGATTGCTCAAATCAATTTGAGATGATTAAAGCTGGATTGCTTCCTGAATCTGCACGGTTTGCTGCTGTAATTGCTGCCGGTGCTGCAAGAACGTGTTATGCTCCGAGAGTAATTATATTAGACCATGCGAGTTATAAAACGACTCCACATCCCGGTGTTAGTGAAGCAATTCTCAACGCCACTTGGGCGGCGGGACATAACACAACGCGTCTACATCATCATTATACATTTACTCTCGAAGGCGTTTCTCGGCAAGTTTTATGGAGTTTTTTACACAGCCACCCTTTTTATAACTCTGAACAAGTTAGCCAGCGTTATGTTGCTGTCAAAAAAGGAAATGCTACCATTCCCGCAACACTTTCAGACCGACAAAGAGAAATCTTTGAATCGGCGCTTGAAGTAACGTTTCAAGCCTATCAAGAATTAAATGGTTTGCTTCTTGAACCTGTTAAAGAAGAGTTTTTTCAGATATTTCCTGCCCGTGCCAAAACAAAAAATGAAGATAAAATAACAGCTTGGGAATCTGCAATCAAAAAAAGAGCGCAAGAAGCAAGCCGCTATATTCTTCCTGTTGCCACTCATGCTCATTTGTATCACACTATTTCGGCATTAACCCTTCTCCGTTTGTATATGTGTGCTGATCATTTTAATGTTCCTACGGAACAAAAAGAGTTGGTCAACGCCATGGTTCATGCTGTTATTGCCGTTGATCCTACTTTTTCTGTAGATCTTGACAATGCCACGCGAGATCGTTATCCATTGGAAGAAAGTCTTGAATTCAAGCTTCATCAGCAGTATCATGGTAATCGTCAACAATCAGTTGACCAGCTTGCTCGATTCAGAACTGAATTCGATCATGATTTGGGAGGCAAAACAAGCGTCCTTCTTGATTATGGCCATAACGCTGAAAGAGCATTAGCAACAGCCGTTCGCACCGTGCTTCAGGTATCACGAGAAAATCTTTCCGATGAACAAGCGATTGACTATCTTCTTAACCCTGCTCACAACCACGCTTTCGCGAACACTAATAATATCACCACCATGACTAAATTAGGCTCGGCTCTTGCTGCCGTCAGTTACACTTTTGCCAAAAAACATAGCCATTCTGCTGATTCACAAAACCAGCGTCATCGCATGGTGCCTGAAACAGCACCAATCTTTTATCTCGGAGATGAACCCGATGTTGTTCTCCCCAAAATTAATGAACAGACTCCGGCCGCAAAAAAGTATTTTCTTGATGTGTGCGAACAGCTTTGGGAATTCATGCACACGTTGTGTCACGACGGCGTGTCAGAAAATGATCTTCAGTACCTCGCTCCTAACGCCGCTGTTGTCCGTGTCGTTGAAAGTGGTGATCTTTCGGATCGGCATCATAAATACACTAATCGGCTATGTTACAACGCTCAGGAAGAAATCTGGCGGGAGATGGTTGATGAAGTTCTCCAAATAACTGCGGTTCATCCTCAGATTGGAAAGCATCTGCTGCCTCCCTGCACTTTACGAATGTATGCTGGAGAACGTCCGTACTGTCCTGAAGGCAGCCGTTTTTGTGGTGTACCGGTGTGGAATTTAGCAGTGAGAGAGTATGACCGACTCATCTAAACGGCGTGGTCGTTTTACTGTACTCGATGGTCCTGACGGTGTTGGCAAAGGCGTTTTCTTGAATGTGTTTAAAGATGAAGCAGTAAAAGAAAGCAAACGTGTTTTTGATGTTCATGATTTTTGGAAAGAGCATAACTATCATCCTTCCCCTGAAGAAGTTCTAGCATCTGCTGATGTCATTCTCACTTCAGAACCAACGTACATTGGTGTTGGACGTTGGGCTCGTGACGAACTCGTTCGCAGCGGTCGAAATTATTCATCAAGAGCAGTTGCCGAAGCGTTTGCTTTAGATCGTCTCATTTTATATCAAGAACTTGTTCTCCCGGCTTTGGATAGTGGCATTGATGTTTTTCAAAGCCGTTCTGTTTCCTCGGGTATTGCCTATCAGCATATCCAATCAAAAAATCAAATTGATCAACATAAACAAGGTCAAACAATACCCCCCTATAAATTAGATTACTTAAGCCAAAGTGATATCATGAACATTTATGGCAATGCCTTTTGCTTGAAATATCCTATGGATTTTCTAATCATTCCGGTTGTTCTAGACTTTGAAGAGCAATTCCGCCGTCTTCATGAACGAGAAAAACAAGATAATTGTACCTTTGAAGCAGTGGAATTTCAAGCTCAGGTTACTGAAACATATCGTTCAGCCTGGTTTAGACAAATATTTACCGCTTTGGGTGTTACTGTTGCTGAATTTGACGCTGGTCAAACTGAAGATTTTTCTAAACAACAAGCACGTGATTTCTATCAACAGCATTTGCGTCGTTCGTAAATCCTTTATTAAATGCAATTGAAAAAGTGCGCATTATCGATACTTTTATTAAATATAAATAAACTATCTAATTTATGAAAGAATGTAACTTTTGTAAAATTATTGCTGGAAAATCGCCAAGCAATAATATTTATGAAAATGAAAATGTTTTAGCTTTTGCTCCATTAAAAGAACACATCATTGCTAAAGGTCATATGCTCGTAATTCCTAAGAAACATTATAATGATATTTATGATATCCCAAAAGAGGAATTACATCACATTATTGAAGCTGTCAAAACCATTTCGCAAAAGCTAAAAGTAAAATTTCATGCTGATGGAATTAACATCCTTCACGCAAGCGGCAAAGTTGCTCAGCAATCTTGTTTTCATTTTCATGTTCATTTAATTCCACGATACAAAGATGATGACTTAGATACATGGCCAAATACCGGATATAAAGAGTGCAATTTTCCAGAAATCTATCAAGAAATAGCTAATTTATTCTAACGGCGCACTTTTTCAACTTCTTTGTCATTTCGCTCCTCAACCAGGTTACACTCTCACTCCACTTGGTTACGTTCGGGGCACATAACAGAACCAGATGCATTCCTTCCATTAAATTTCCATTTAAAAACAACAATCTTTAAAAAAAGATAAACAAACTGATGATTATGAAGTCTTGGAGTTCCCTCAAATCAAAAATAGAACAAAAAACTTTTGACAATCTTGAAACTCAAATTCTCTTCTCATTAATGTACACACCCCAGCTCAGCTTTAATCGTCTTTGGAATAAGAACGGACGAAGCAATAAATTTGCGTATTACCTTCAAAAGTTGCAGAAAGAAGAGCTTATTGTTAAAGAAGGGAAAAAATATTCTCTCACTGCAAAGGGTAAACAAAGAGCTACGTACATTAATGGTAAAACGGGTAAAGTTACTCAAAAACCTTTGCTGGCCGTTGCTGTCATTCTTAAGCATAGAGGAAAATATCTTATGTTACAGAGAACAAAAGAACCTTTCCATGGTTTTTGGGGTTTTCCTGGCGGAAAAATCGAATTTTCCAACTATCCTCTGGAACAAGCGGCTGAATCTCTTCTTGAAGATGCTGGGCTTCGTTGTCAATTACAACTGAAGGGGATATTTTTTTCTAAAACCTATCATGCCGGCAAACAACTCTATAACCACCAGATTTTTATTGTCAAAGGAACAGAACCTTCTGGTCATTTACTCCCTCTAACAGCTAAAGGAAAAAACAAATGGGCATCACGTAGCGAAATTCTGTCACTTAAAACAATTCCAAATACCTCTCTTTTTCTTGATATAGTTGAGAGCAATGACTTTCGCTATGTCGAAGCAGACAGAATTTTCAACGATAGCGAATCTACCACTCTAAACATTAAGACCAATCTTAAGCTATAGTCGACCAAGAAAGTCTTGCCAACAGCAAGATGTCACTTATTCGACTATAACGAGTCCAACCGATGTATGTGTTTTCCAGTTGGACGACTATATCATCTTCTGAATCTTCTTTTGAAGATCTCGACTTTGTAGTTTAAAATCATCTTTGGTAATCTTCTTCTCTTTCCACACCTCGATGTTAATTTTATCATTTTCATTTCGTGGGATAACGTGAAAATGAAGATGGAAAACTCGTTGTCCAGCAGCTCTACCATTATTCAGCAGGATATTACTTGCTGAATTTTTTATCAACAGTGCTTTCGAAATTAACTGAACATGTCCAATAAGATCATGCAATATCACTGCCGGAACGTTTTCTAACTTTTCATAATGTTTTTTAGGAATAACTAATGTATGGCCTTCTTCTGTTGCCGGCATATCTGTTGAAAGGAAAGAAACGGAATGCTTCGTCTCATGAAGAATAAGAAAAGGAAGACCATTCTGGTGTTTCTTTCTTTTCTTAAGTGCAAAATCACAGAATATACATTCCATAAACTAAAAATACTCTTTGATTCTTTTATATATTTCCTACCACTGGACTGTGGCCATATGAGAAAAAGTTTTGGAGGGTTGTTGCTAAGTATGCTGCGGCCATTGGAATCGTCAATTCTGAGGTGTCCAAATAGTAAATGATTATTGAAGCATCATTAACCATAGTCACTTTTTGTCTAGTCTTAATATCAATAAAATCAGTTGGTTTTGGCGGCAATGTTCCGCTACGCCTATCTTGCTCATCACGCTGTAATTCCTCTCTCACTTTACGTTCAACTACCGTTTCTTCATCACCTCTATTGTTATAGCGTTCACGTAGTCGTTTAATTCTAACTTCTACTGAAGCATCAATATAACCACACCAGACCTCTACTTTTGAATCTAGAGACGCAGCGAGAGCAAATGAATCACGTGCAGGGAAAAGAGTATGGACTCCTTCTTCGGAATTCGCTCTAATCTGTTCACGTATTGAACCAATCACGAATTCTTTATACCTTGATGCCAGCTGTTGTGCTAGATTACTTCCAACAGTTCCCACTTCTATTTGCATATAGTGGCTTGGAAGATATCGTCCAATTACTCTATTAGAATGTACAACCTCTCCTATCTTCTCTCCTTCTAGTTCTGAGATTTGAATTCGAATATCATCCCAAATATTCATTGGTAATGTTTCTTTTCCATCATAACCCAACGATACAACATACGCCGCCGTCGTCCTAAAAAAAGAAGATCCAGACAATAAATTCATCCTGTGACCTCTCTCTAAAAAATGAGTTAATAACTCTAAAGCAAGTGTGTCCTTCCCTGCTCCTGCAGGACCGGTGAGACAAATCAACTTTCCTCTGGTCATATTTTTTTAGCAATAATCCCTCTTAATCCATTGATAGAATCACCATAAATAGCACTATCTCAAATCAACTTGAGCAACTCTTTAAAAATTCCCTCAACAATATCGATTCATGCCCACTGAAATTGATTTCTTCACCTTTGTCTATAAACGACATTTAATCTGGTATAAACGTTTCATTCTTAAACAACAACCACCCTGGACTGATGATCCTATTCTTAAAAAATTTAAACTCATCAATGTCTATCGTGAATTAGACAAATGCACTATTTACCTCATCAATAAGTTGAAATCAGTCTCCAATCGTGAAACGCTTCTCATCAACATTATCTTCTACCGTTTTTTTAATCTTATGAATCTTTATGAAGATCTTGGCATCCAACTATTTCCCACTATCAACGAAGATCTCCAAGAGCAGCTTATTAGGAAATTTACTCAACTCCAGAAAACTCGCCCAATTTTCAATAACGCTTATATCATTTCTTCCGGAGGAAAAGGATCTAAACACGTTAATATCATCAATAATCTCGTCAACATCAATCTTCCCGATCTTATCACCAAACTTGATAATGCGAAAACACCCGAAGAATCATTCTTTCACTTAACCGCACTTCCGATGGTTGGTCCTTTCCTTGCCTGCGAATTCTGGACGGATCTTACCTATTTCAAATTCTTCCCGCAGCAATGGACAGATAACGATTTTGTTAATATTGGTCCCGGAGCGAAATGGGGTTTGGAAATTCTCTATGGCAACATTTCTCAAGAAAGTCTACAAGAAAGATTACATCATCTACATCAAATCCAGAGAAAGATACTCTCAACAATAAATACCTCCCTTAGTGAAAAATTATCCTGGGAAGAAATTGCGTACAAAGAAGCGTACTCAAATTATCCTTATCTCTCCATAACCAATATCGAAGGATCGCTATGTGAATTCAGAAAGTACTGGAATATTTCACATGGAAAAGGAAGAAGAAAATACTTCATTCCACAACAGATTAACTCTCTTCTTTCTTTTCTTCCACCACAAAAAAAGTATCCAATTTCTTCGAACTCATCTTCGCTTTAAATGAGATTGCTGTCATAAAGACTATCACCTCTTTTTGAAAAAACAAAGCGTATTCCCCGCGGAGAATACACACCACATCTACCTAAAAAATAACAGAACAAAGACATATATAAAGACTTAGCAGGTTGAAACTATATTCTCCAAGCCGATACCACTCTCATGATAAACAGCCAGTTTTTACTAACAAATACTCTACTTCTGCACCAATTCTACTAATTGATGAGACAATACTTCTTTAGTCGTTGCATCAATTTTCAGGTTCGCAAATTTCAACGATTTCGTAATGAATGTAATGTTCCACAATGTTTTTCCCTGAAAACATTGTAAAATAACAAAACCATCTCCCATTATTTCTTTAGCAAAGAATTCGTCTTTTCTTTCCTGCCACACGTTCCATGCTTCTGGCAGAGAAATGATCTTGTTATCTAATTTTAACTCTTCAACTTCCGGCGCACCGGCAGTAAAGACATCATCAGCAGGTTTTATGATAATCTCTCCAGTTTCATCTTGGACAAAGACCGTAATTTTATGTTCTGCCGGGTCGAAGAATCCCACTTCCCAGAGGCTTTTTTCTCCGCCGGCAGTTGTCAACGCACAAAAGAAATGCGACACCAGTGCGCGAGAATGATCTTTTTTCCAGTGCTTAAACTGCGTTGAATCCATAATCACTGATTGGAAAGTCAATACATCGGTCATTATGCATATTCTCTCCAGGTATGATTACACTTTGTGCATTTGAAGAAACGTGTTTCTGGTTCATCCGCACCTCGTGTCTGCTGAGTCCAGTAATAGGCCACCATATTGGGACACTTTGTACACTTAATCTTAATTTTAGGAAGAATTTCTAACTGTTCTATAACTTCAATTTTTCTTTTAGGTTCGGTCGTCTGCCGAATTTCCGTAGCTTCTTCATCCGGTGCTTTTGTGAAACCACAAGCGCAAAATAATACTTTTTTCCCGCCCTTATCTTTTGGGCGTAATATTGAACCACATTTTGGACAGAACATAATCCTCATCACCTTTTACGTAAAAGGACAAGTTTTGTACTCATTTAAATAGTTTACCTATTTGTAATCTATACTAATCAGCAACTCGTTAGCAGTTACCGTTCGATGACAATGCCCAATGGCCGCACAAGTTCCACAAACAGGATTTTAATCCATCCTAGATAGGGAATACGGATTAACCCTTTTCCGATAATTCTATCCTGGTTAATTCTTATTTCCCCCCATTGGCCGGTGATACTATCACTATTATGATCTCCTTTTGTCTGATAATATATTTTTCCATTCTCTTCCCAGACTCTTACAACTCGATGGATGATCGGTTGTGGCCTATTTCCCTGAAAAATAAGCACATCGCCTACTCTAACATTCTGAGCATGTGCCCGCCAAAGAATGATCACGTCTCCTTTATCAAACCCGTTCTCAAAAGGAAAGTCCTGAAACCCTGTTTTCGTAATATTTCGTTGCTCATACCATCCTCCACAGGTATCCCAATAATTATCAAATGATTCCCGAAAAAAGTCCATTTTTGTTCCGCACAGATCATCATTATGAAGTCCATGCTCCATACTTTCACTAATCACCGCAACAATCGGATAACTGGTTCCCAGAACGATTCCTAAAACGGGATATACCACAAATCGAATCACGAGAAACGCAACGATGACATTGGCCACCCAGCTCCATGCAGAGTCATCTTTCCAAAGAAAATGCCAGACGCGTTTTCCTTGTTTTCTGATCATTCCCATTTTATTCATAGGAGAAACAATCTCACTACGTTTAAAAAAGTTTTTATAGTTTGCTCTTTTCTCAACAGCCATGGAAACAATGGAAGTCGTACGAAGTTCGTGGTGGCCGTGGATTTTTATGAGCGGTGTTGCGGTTACGTTTCTCTTCTCTTTCTTCTTAATTTACCAGAATGGCACCTATTTTCCGTATCATTTTCCGCTTCTTGACTTTCTCCCACTCATTCTCTGGATTTTCGCCTCATTCTACGTTGTCTGGCGTTACGGTACTCGCTTTCAGCACGAATTACAGCGTATTGCTCAATATGCATTTCTTGGCGCTGTAGGCTTCTGGAGCGCATTTTTGCTCAGTATCCTTAGTCTCCGCATTCGTTTTTTCTATTTTGTTGCGGTCATCATTTTCTATGCCCTATTTTTCCTAAGCTGGTCGCTTCTTCAGCATTACGCCA
>Ga0209211_10010888_pt1 | contig 11765 bp, 13 predicted proteins | sample RifGroA2_FD_183992 | JGI IMG/M metagenome (GOLD analysis project Ga0209211, IMG submission 183992) | Groundwater microbial communities from Rifle, Colorado, USA - Groundwater A2 (SPAdes) (version 2) | ecosystem: Environmental > Aquatic > Deep subsurface > Groundwater | place: Rifle, Colorado... | reverse complement strand
ATGACGATGCGGTTGGCGAGGGCGATATCGCCGATTTGGATCGGGTCGAACAGGGAAGTCATGTTGAATCTCCTGATGGGTAACAGATGAAAATTAGACCGGTCGTCTATGAATTCGGGTTAAAAAGAGGCCGCAACAGCAAGCGGCCTGTGGTCGGATGTTCAATGATTCAAGGTGTCAGCAACTGTCTGGTAAATCGCATGGCATTTTCGAGGGCCTGGCTGTTGCGGTGCAGCTTGCCGAGCAGGCTGGCGCCCAGCCAGAGTTGATAGAGCAATTGCGCGGTCGGCCGGGCCTCAAGCGCCGGCAGCGAGCCATCGGCGACGCCGCCTTCAATGGCGCCGGCGATGCGGTCCACAATGCGGTCGGTACCATCGCGCAAAGTCAGGCGCATGGCGTCCGACAGGTCAGAGACCTCGGCGGCAAGCTTGACCACCAGGCATTTCTGCTCGGCACATTCAGTGCACTGCTTGTCCACCCAGCGCTGCCAGTAGCGCATCAGACGTTCGTGGCCCGACGCCGCTTCGAGCGCAAACAGACTGTCGATATCGGCCAGATAGCGCGCGAAATAGTCCTCGAGCAGCGCCTTGCCGTAGTCTTCCTTGGATTCGAAATAGTGATAGAACGACCCTTTCGGCACGCCGGCAGCCTTCAGCAATTCGTTCAAACCCACGCTGGCAAAGCCCTTCCCGGCAAAAATGCCGAGGCCGGTATCGAGAATGTGCTGGCGCGTGTTGTCGTGACGGGTGTTCATGGGATGGGAGTTTGCCAACAAATAGACCAGTCGTCTAATTTATTTTTTGTCGCCGGGTTAATCAAGGCTGTTTGCAGGTGAACGTCGGCAATCGGCCGATGGTGTTGAAATACTCCCTGTGGTAAAAAATGCATATTGCATTTTGTGGTGAGTAATCAAGATGTTGGGGCGTCAGCCAAGCGGTCAAGACCATCTGTTCTATGCATTCAATCTTGAATCCATTGTTCCTCGGAAACACCTTCTTCGTGGCATCGACAACTGCCTTGATCTGACTGATCTGCACCAGCACTTCGCTGAGTATTACAGCCACACTGGGTGCCCCTCGATTTACCCGGAGTTGATGATCCGGATGCGGGGCGTCGGCTACTGCTACGGCATCCGTTCCGAGCGGCGATTATGCGAGGAAGTGCACCTGAACCTGGCCTACCGTTGGTTCTGCCGTCTCAGCCTGGAAGATGTCGTGCCGAACCATTCGACCTTTTCAAAGAATCGCTACGGGCGGTTTCGAGAGAGCGGAACCTTCCGTTGGTGTTCGACAAGGTCGTGCCTGCATGGCTGCCGGCCTGGTCAAGGGCGAAGGTATTGCGGTGTATGCAATCATCATTGAGGCTGAGGCCGGCTCCAAGTTGGCCATTCCAGGCGATGAGCCTCATGTCTGCCAGAACCCGGCATTGTGCAAGCGGGCCGTGCGTGAGTATCTGGAGGGTCTTGACGACGAAGTACGGGGCGCAACCGTCCCCTGGCGCATTTCGCTCGCCGACCCGCAATCCAGTCGTACAGCTGCGCCCGGCGTGCCTGCCTTCTCTGCCTATTCGACGAACTATCTGATTGATGTCGCCCATGGCGTAATCATGGATGTGGAAGCAACCTCCGCACATCGAACCGCAAAGGTAGAGTCCACCAAGCTCATGGTCGATCGCGTCGAGACGAACTTCAATATAAACCCACCGCGCCTCATCGGGGATACGGCTTACGGAACGGCACCAATGCATGCCTGGATGGTCAATGAGAAGTCCATTGAACCCCATATCCCGCTCTGGGACAGGACCGAGCGTAAGGACGGGACTTTCTCACGTAGCGATTTCCGGTGGGATCGAGAGGCCAATGAATACCGCAGCCCAACTGGCAAGGCCCTGCGTTGTGATCGTCGGACCTTCAATACTCCGCGCAGCCGCATCACCATAGCCGAGATGATCGTATATCGGGCATGCCAGTGTGACTGCGCAGGCTGTCCAGAAAAAGCGCGGTGCTGCCCAAATACAGAGATTCGAAAAATTGCCCGAAGCATCCATGAAGATGTCCGGAATGTGGCACGGGACATCGCCAAGACGCCGCAATATCATCAGTCACGCTGTGAGCGCAAGAAGGTCGAGATGCTCTTTGCCCACCTCAAGAGCGTTCTCCGGTTGGACAGGTTACGTTTGCACGGACTCAGCGGTGCCAGCGATGAATTTACCCTGGCTGCAACAGTTCAGAATTTGCGCCGCTTGGCCAAGCTAGCCTGTCCTTTGCAATCCTTCGGCGGGATAGTTGCGCCCACAGCATGCGAAATTGGATGAAATGACCTAAAAGCACAACTCGCTGGCCTTATTTAAATGCCAATAACCGCAAAAAACGCGTACCTAGCGAGCCTACCCGGCTTCACCAATGAGTTTTCAACACCATCGGCCAACTGTGGACGGTGTCCATTCCTCGGAAGCAGCCATCTGAGCGACCGCTTAGATCTGCGGATTCAACCGGTGGATGCAACGGTTTGGTAAAAACGTTGTGCCGGTGTTTCGTAGTTTAGTGTTTTCCGTGGGCGCTCATTCAGTTTCCGGGCAATGGCACTGAGCTTCGCCTGCGAATAAGGGGACAGGTCAATTCCCTTTGGGAAATACTGGCGCAATAGTCCATTTGTATTCTCATTCGTTCCGCGTTGCCAAGGGTGATGGGGATCGCAGAAATAGACTTGGATATCCGTCGCCAGCGTGAATCGCTTGTGGCCGGCCATTTCCTTGCCCCGGTCCCAGGTCAGAGACTTGTAGAGTTCTTGCGGTAACTTGCGAGCGTTTTTGATCAGGGCGTTGGTGACGGTCCCAGTATCTTTACCTGAGAGCTTGACCAGCATCAGGTAGCGCGACTGACGTTCGACGAGCGTCGCAATCTGGCTGTTCTTGCTGCCGCACAGCAGGTCCCCCTCCCAGTGCCCCGGCACCGCCCGATCATCCGCCATGGCTGGCCGTTCGCTGATTGACACAGCATCGACGATTCGGCCGTGATCGCCGGTCTTTTGTGTGTGATGGCGAGAGCGGCGCATGGCTCGCGTCCGCCGCAAATACGCCAGCAACTCCTTCTTCAGAGCGCCCCGGGTTTGAATATAGAGTGTGCGATAGATCGTCTCGTGTGACACCTGATTGCTCGCATTGTCTGGATAGGTCCGCTTGAGCCAGCCTGCGATCTGTTCTGGTGACCACAGCGAGTGCAGCTTATTCGCCACTATATGCGCCAGCGCTGGGTTTTTCGCTAGCTTGCAAGGTTTGGGACGATGCGCCCGAGTCCAAGTCGCCTGGTCGGCCTGAGTTGCTCGGTAGCATTCACGGCCACCATTGCGTTTGACTTCACGACTGACGGTGGAAGGTGCTCGTCCCAATTGCGCAGCGAGGGCACGGATTGAACACCCCGCGACCAAGCCTCGGGAAATTTCCTCTCGTTCAGAAAGCGTCAATGCCCGTTTAGAGCGACATCGCGGTACCGGAGTTATCCCGCCAGTCTCGGCCAGGACTCCCTGAACCGATGAGTGATTTCGATCAAATAGCTGGGCGATTTTTTGAAGTGAGTCGCCCTTGCGCCAGCGTTCCCTCATCAGCGCCTTCTGGCTATCCGTGTAATAGATCCGGGGTCTCTGCTTCATTTGCAACACTCCTTCTGCTCACGCAGTTAATAGTGTGTTGCATCCACCGGTTGAATCCGCAGGCTATTCCAGATGCTCAACCATCAACTGAGGGGCTTTCGACGCCCATGTACTCGTTGATGGTCAGCCGGTAGGCGAGGCGGGTGCGGTTGCCGGGCTGGGTGCTGAAGTTGAACTGGATGGCGTCGATGCGGGTGTCGCCTTTGCGCAGGCGCAGCTTGAGGTGTTTGTCCTTGAGCACGCGTTGTTGCTCGACGTCGAAATCGTCCATGAACAGCGGTGCCGGGAAGCCCTGGCACCAGATCTCGTTTTCGAGCAGGCGGGCGGTGGCCAGGGAAATGTAGCTGCCTTCGAGGTTGCCGTCGGTTTCCAGCGTGCGGGTCAGGTCGGCCGGGGCGAGAAGTTCGCAGGCGACTTCGGCGAACAGGGATTTGAATTTTTCGAAATTTTCGGCGTTGACCGTGGCGCCGGCCGCCATGGCGTGGCCGCCGAAGCGGATGAGCAGGCCGGGGGGCGCGCTTGGCGACGAGGTCGAGGACGGTGTGCCAACATGGAGATAATCCCATCCCTCGCTCAACCTCATTCTGAAGTCATCGAGACAATGCAACTCTACGCGTAGCGGCATGGTGGTTAGTCGGCAATGGGTGATGCGAATCAGTGCACGTTTGACGGATCATAATTTCAGCATGTTGCAAAAGAGCAGGCCTTGTTCTATCGCGTCGTCCAGGGCGATGTGCGTATGTGGCGATGGACCCAACCAGTCTGCGGGCATCGAAGCCCTGCCACATTGGTGGTAGGGCTTGCGCAGGATGGCCATGGCGTAGGTTTTGATGTCGATAACCGAATATCCGAATGGATTCTCGCCTGCATAGTGGTTGAGATACCAGAGCACAAAGGGGAAGTCGAAGGCGGCGGGGTAGGCGACGAAGACAGGTTTTCCGGGCAGCGCCTTCAGACAGGCGGCGTATCGGGTTATCGCCGTTTCGGGGGCTTCGGGATTAACCCGGCAGGTGGCCCAGGCTCTGGGTTGGGTGGCCCACCAGGCCATGGTGTGCCGGTCCGGTTCGCTGTCCGGCGGTATTTCCAGGTTGGCTGAAAACGTTGCCAGCAACTGTTTGTCAGCGGTGAAGACGGCCGAGCCGATACTGAGCATGGCGTTTTTGCCGACGATCGGGCCATTGGTCTCGATATCGGTGCTGACATACAGTTCGCGCGTTGGATTCATAGTCCGAGGTCGCTCAGGGACGGATGGTCATCGGGGCGCCGGCCGAGCGGCCAGAAGAACTTCCGTTCGCTTTCGCTGATCGGCAGGTCGTTGATGCTGGCGAAGCGTCGCACCATGAAGCCGTGTCCGTTGAATTCCCAGTTTTCGTTGCCATAGGCACGAAACCATTGGCCTGTCTCGTCATGGTATTCATAGGCGAAACGCACCGCGATGCGGTTGTCGGTGCAGGCCCAGAGTTCCTTGATCAGGCGGTAGTCCAATTCCTTTTGCCATTTGCGTGTCAGGAATTGATGCACCTGCTCGCGCCCGACCGGGAATTCAGTCCGATTGCGCCAGCGCGTGTCGTCGGTATAGACCTGCACGACGCGGTCCGGGTCGCGGCTGTTCCAAGCGTCCTCGGCCAGTCGGACTTTCTGGGCGGCGGTGTCGGCGGTGAATGGTGGCAGGGGTGGTTTGGTTTCCATCATGCTTCCTTATCGATTGCTGCTTAGTCGTTTGATCTCGGCTTCCAGTTCGGCAATTTTCGCGTCGCGGCTTTGCAGTGCCCTGGACACATCACCGGCTTCGAGGCGTTGCGGGATATGTTGTGGGCAATTGGCATCCCAGGCTTCGACGGTGAACACTATGGCCTGTTCGCTTCTTGCCCTGTAGTTTTGCGGCATCAGCCGGTCGGTCAACGCCCTGTCGTCCTCGACGACGCGGGCAGTTCCCCACAGCTTGAACCGTTGCTGCGTTGCGTAGTCGATCAGGAAGAGATGCGCCCTGGGGTTCTCGGCCAGATTGCCGCTCGTGATGTATTGCCGGTTACCGCTGAAATCGGCAAAGGCGACGGTGTGTTCATCGAGCACCACCAGAAAGCCTGGTGGCCCGCCGCGGTGCTGGATGTAAGGCTGGCCGTCGCGGTTGGCCGTGGCGAGAAAGACACTGGTTTGCTGCGCGATGAATTCGGCGAGATCGCTGCTGATCGTTGTTGCCCAGCCGCCCTGGCTTTCCCTGCGGGCGTAGGCATCGCGCGAACCTTTGCGGGATTGGATGGCCTTGACGCCGGGCGTGAAGGCGACATCGCTGGCGATCTTGCGTTCCTGGCTCATGGCTATCCGCTCCGTAAATGTATACCGGTTTATTGGAATGGATGGACGACCGGGAAGTCGATGTCCGTCCGGGCGACGTTATTGACGTAGTTGGTCAGCGTGTTGAGGGCGACCAGCAAAACGATCTCGATGACCTCGGCTTCATTGAAGCCGGCAGCTTTGATCTCCGCCAGGTCGGCGTCGGCAACGTGCCCGCGCGTATCGACGACACGCGTGGCGAAACGCAGGGCGGCGGCGGCCTTGGGGTTGGTCGAGTTGCCACGACGATTGGCATCGAGTTCGGCGGCGTCGAGCTTGGCCAGATTGCTGCCGAGATAGCTGTGGGCCGACAGGCAATAAGCGCAGCCGTTGAGTTCGGCCACTGCCAGGGCTATCCGCTCGCTGGTCTGGGCGCCAATGCTGCCCTTGCCGAGGGCGCCGTTCAGGCTCAAGTAGCCTTCAAGTGCTGCCGGGCTGTGGCCGACGACTTTCATCAGGTTGGGGACGACGCCGAGTTGGCGCTGGACGGCCTCGAGCAGCGGCAAAGAGGCGGACGGGGTTTGATCTGCTGAGGGAATGCTGATACGTGACATGGAAGTTTTCCTGTTTGATTCACCGTGCTGGTTGCGCAGTGCCTGAAACGCATCTTGCTCGTGTTCGCGAAATAGAAGAATATCCATATTTCGGAATTTATTATTGTAAATATCGGAATATTGAAATGGACCGGCTATATTCGATGGGTGTCTTTGTTGCGGTGGCCGAAGAGGAGAGTTTTGCCGCCGCGGCGCGCCGGCTGAACATGTCGCCGCCCGCTGTGACGCGGACCATTGCGGCGCTGGAAGCGCATCTCGGCGTCAAGCTGTTGACCAGGACGACGCGCTTTGTCCGGGCGACCGATGCCGGTCAGCGCTATCTTGAAAGCGCCCGCCGCATTCTGGCCGAGGCCGACGAGGCCGACGAGGCGGCGGCCGGCGTTCACGCCACGGTGCGTGGCCGATTGGTCGTCACGGCCCCGGTCCTCTTCGGCAGCATGCACGTCATGCCGGGTATCGTCGAATTCCTGGCGCGTTACCCGGAGGTTTCGGTCAGCGCGGTCTATGTCGACCGGGTGGTCAATCTGCTCGAGGAGGGCATCGATGTCGGCGTTCGTATCGGCGACCTACCCGATTCGACGATGCGCGCCGTTCCGGTCGGTTCGGTCCGTCGCGTCATTTGCGCCGCGCCGGACTACCTGGCCCGGCACCCCGAGTTGAGGGAGCCGAGCGATCTGACCGGGCAGACCATCATCTCGGCCAGCGCGGTATCGCCGGGTACCGAATGGCGCCTGGGCGACGGCAAGCATCAATTCAGCGTCAAGCTTCGGCCGCGCCTGACTGTCAGCAACAATGCGGCGGCCATCGAGGCAGCGCTGATGGGCTTTGGCGTGACGCGCCTGATGTCCTACCAGGTGGCGGGCCATCTGGCGACGGGGAAACTGATCCGCTTGTTTGCCGACAACGAGCCGCCGGCGCTGCCCGTCCACATCATTTACCTCGAAGGGCGGCAAGCTTCGGGCAAGGTTCGCGCGTTGGTCGATGTGCTGGTTGAGTGGTTGCGTGGCAATGCTGCCTTGGCCTATCGGGAATAACCTTGCTGCCTTTGGCTAATCCCGCCTGTCCGGCGAGCGGCATGGCGGGATGTCAATTTTGGCCGTTTTTTCCGGTTGACCGTAGCAATGGCGCTGCAAATACCAAATAGCGGTTACTCCAGATGTTCAACCATCAACTGCGGGCTTTCGACGCCCATGTATTCGTTGATGGTCAGCCGGTAGGCGAGGCGGGTGCGAGGGCCGGGCTGGGTGCTGAAATTGAACTGGATGCCGTCGATGCGGGTGTCGCCTTTGCGCAGGCGGAGCTTGAGGTGTTTGTCCTTGAGCACGCGTTGTTGTTCGACGTCGAAATCGTCCATGAACAGCGGTGCCGGGAAGCCTTGGCCCCAGATTTCGTTTTCGAGCAGGCGGGCGGTGGCCAGGGAAATGTAGCTGCCTTCGAGGTTGCCGTCGGTTTCCAGTGTGCGGGTCAGGTCGGCCGGGGCGAGTAGTTCACCGGCGACTTCGGCAAACAGGGATTTGAATTTTTCGAAGTTTTCCGCGTTGACCGTGGCACCGGCTGCCATGGCGTGGCCGCCGAAGCGGATGAGCAGGCCGGGGGCGCGTTTGGCGACGAGGTCGAGGGCGTCGCGCAGGTGCAGGCCGGGGATCGAGCGGCCGGAACCCTTGACGATGCCGCCTTCACCGGGGGCGAAGGCAAAGACCGGGCGATGCAGCTTGTCCTTGATGCGCGAGGCGAGTATGCCGACGACGCCTTCGTGCCAGCTTTCGTCGAAGAGCGCGATGCCGGGTGTTGCATCGTTGGCGTCGAGCGATTCGAGCAGGATCAGCGCCTGTTCCTGCATGCCGGATTCGATTTCGCGGCGCTCGCGGTTCAGCGTGTCGAGTTCCTGGGCGATTTGCAGGGCGCGGCTGGGGTCGTCGGTGAGCAGGCATTCGACGCCGAGGCGCATGTCGGCGAGGCGGCCGGCGGCATTGAGGCGCGGGCCGAGGATGAAGCCGAGATCCATCGCCGTGGCCTTCTTCGGATCGCGTCCGGCGGCCTTGAACAGGGCGGCGATGCCGGCCTGCATCTGGCCGGCACGCATGCGCTTGAGGCCCTGGCTGACGAGGATGCGGTTGTTGCGGTCGAGCTTGACGACGTCGGCGACGGTGCCGAGCGCGACGAGGTCGAGCAGGCTGGCGAAATTGGGTTCCGGGCGTTCGGCAAACCAGCCGCGTTCGCGCAGTTCGGCGCGCAGGGCGAGCATGACGTAGAACATGACGCCGACGCCGGCGATGCATTTGGACGGGAAGTCGCAGCCGGGCTGGTTGGGATTGACGATGCAATCGGCCTCGGGCAGCGTTTCAGCCGGCAGGTGGTGGTCGGTGATCAGTGTTGCGATGCCGTGCTGCTGGGCGCGGGCGACGCCTTCGAGGCTGGCGATGCCATTGTCGACGGTGATGATGAGGTCCGGCGACTGCTGTGCAGCGACATCGACGATTTCTGGCGACAAACCGTAGCCGAGCTTGAAGCGGTCGGGTAGCAGGAAATCGACATCGGCGCCAAGCGACTTCAGGGCGCGCATGCCGACGGCTGTGGCGGTGGCGCCGTCGCAGTCGTAGTCGCCGATGATCAGCATTTTGGCTTCGGCTTCGATGGCGTCGGCCAATAGTTGGGCGGCCTCAGTGGCGTTGGTCAGTGCGGTTGGCGGGATCAGCGATTTGAGTTCGTAGTCGAGCTCGGACTTGTCCTTGATGCCACGCGCCGCGTAGAGCCGGGCGAGCAGCGGGTGCAGGCCCTGTTGTTCGAGTTGCCAGACGACGCGTTGCGGCGCGCTGCGGGTGGTGATGTTGGTCACGGGAGTGTTCCTTCGGCCGGAGTTTCGGCCAAATCCTTGGCGATGGTCTGCAGTGGGCGGCTCTTGCGCCAGAATTTCCAGCGGTCCTTGCCGTGCAGGGTCCAGGTCAGCTGGCCGTAGATGGTCGGGGCGACGATGGTCAGGCTTTCGATCTTGCCGCCGAGCGCGGTGCGCAGCGGGACGAACCAGTCGCGTTCGAGCGCGGCGAAGGCGTTGCGCCAGTCGTCGCTGTTTTCGTAGAGGACCGGCGGCAGCAGGCTGTCCAGGACGACCAGCGGAATATCGTTCGGTGCCGAATCGGCGAGCAGGGTGCTCAGGCTGGTCGGGCAGGGTGGCGCCTCGATACCGGCGGCGAGGGCCAGGCCGGTGGCCAGCGGATTGTCGCTGCACACGGCTGGAAACAACGGCGCCGGCACTTCGGCCAGCGGCCCGCCACCCCATAGCCACACGCTGTTGACGGCCGGCTTGCCTTCGGCCTGACGGCGCTCGTTGATCGGGTGGCCGTGCAGGAACATCTGCACTTCGTTGAGCCAGCGGTTGAGCCGGCCGTTCTTGTCGGTCAGGTCGCTATCGAGGCGACGGCCGGCAATGGTTGAAATTGGGGCAAATTTCTCGTTGACCGTGGAATTCAGTTGCAGATACCAGCGGCGGGCGGTGGCGACATGAAATCGCCCAATGTCGGCAAATTCTGAATTCAGGGATGCCGTGATGGCCTGTGCTTCTTCCAGTTCAAGTTCGAAGGCGCCGGCATCGGCGAGAACGATGCGTTCGTGGTGGAAGCGCAGGTGAACCGGGTCGGCGCACAGCCAGTTGCATTCGCTCACCTGCTTTTCGCCCGCTTCGCCGAGCAGGCGCAGGGCGCCGAAAGGTGCGTCGGTCAGCCCGAAGTTGTCGGCCAGGCTGTGTTCGAAAGCCCGGCGCGGCTGGCGCGAAAATTCAGCATGGGCGGCCAGCCATTCAAAGCCGGGGGCAGCCAGTTTTCCGAGGGTCAGTTGGTCGTTCGGTTCGGGCCAGATCAGTTCGGGGACAAGCAGGGTAAGGCGCACGGGGAGGGCTTCAGGCTGGGGAAGCCGGGAGTCTATCATCGGCCGGCAGGCGGCGCCGAATCGCTGGTCAGTCAGCCTTCATGAAACCCGGCAGGGGCGTCGCCGGCACTTGTTCCGGCTTCGCATGGCGGACCGAGAATTCGCGAATGCGGGCAATCCGTTGGTCGACGTCGGGATGGGTGTTGAACATCGTCGGAGTATGTGCCGCCGATTGGCGTTCGGCTACCTTCTCGAAAAAGGCTGCGGCGTCACCGACGTGGCCGTAGAGGTCGAGTACCGCTTGCAGCGCGGAGCTGTCGGCGGCTTCTTCCTGGCTGCGGCTGAAGGAAAGGATGGGCAGCATGCCGACACCACCCAGCCATTGCTGCAGTGCGCCATCGCCGAAGCCGGCCAGGCTGGAGAGGGCGAGCACGACGGCGAAGCCGCGGCCCATGGCGACAACCGGGTCGCGGTGGCGGACGTGGGCGATTTCATGGGCCAGGACCATGGCCAGCGCATTTTCGCTGGGCAGGGTATCGATCAGGCCTTGGAAGACGACAACGTGGCCGCCCAGCGTGGCCATCGCATTGACCGTTTGGCTCGACGAGTAATGCACGGTAATCGGCATGTCCGGTGGCAGAGCCATTGCGCTGGCGAGACGGTCGGTCAGGGTTTGCAAATAGTGCTGGCGCTGCTTGGCGACCGCCGAATCAGGTGGCTCCGGAAGCCAGCGGCCGAGGCTGGCCGCCAAGGCCCGTTCCTGTGCGAACGGGATGTGGCGGGCAAGCTGGCCGGCGAGCAGCGACAGGGCCAGCACGGCGACGATGATCAGGGCGCTGATGCCGGCGACGAGCAGGGCGAAATCCTTGAGCGGGTGAGTCGAGCTGACATTGATGCCCTCGGGAATCTCCGGGTTTTCGTATTCGGCCATCTGGTCAGCGCGGCTTGACGGCGGTCCCGTAGGCCAGGACTTCGACCGCGCCGATGCTCTGCTGCGCGCCCTTGTAGATCGACGATGTCTCCAGACGGGTGTTCCAGACGCTCTTTGCCCCGGTCCGTCGCGCTTCTTCCTTCATGCGCAGGATGGCCTCGCGGCGGGCGCGTTCGAGCAGGGATTCATAGGCACTGACGCGACCGCCGACCAGATTGCGCAGGCCGGCGACGAAGCGTTTGAAGAAATCGACCGAAACGACAACACTGCCGCAGACCAGCGTGCCGTCAAGTTTGTCTTCGTCAGGAATGCGTCGCTCGGAAAAAACCAGGATGTCGCGCAGTTGCTTTTCGCGTTCGATGATCGAACGGAAATGGCTCTTTTCGGCGCGTTGACCGAAGACGTAGCCGAGTAGCAGCAGGACCAGGAAAAGTATCA
>Ga0209211_10010886_pt1 | contig 11766 bp, 11 predicted proteins | sample RifGroA2_FD_183992 | JGI IMG/M metagenome (GOLD analysis project Ga0209211, IMG submission 183992) | Groundwater microbial communities from Rifle, Colorado, USA - Groundwater A2 (SPAdes) (version 2) | ecosystem: Environmental > Aquatic > Deep subsurface > Groundwater | place: Rifle, Colorado... | reverse complement strand
CCGTTACTGGAGATTTTGACTCTGCATCCGATAATTTTAATACAACTTTTTCTGCATCGGGCTTGGTTAAACTTTTGGCAGTTTTTTTAACTGACTTTTTTATAAAGGCCATTTGACATTAATTCTCCTTTCAGGAAAGATTGGAAGATTATAACATAAAAAAATCGGCCCGGAAATTACTTCTCTGTCTGACGTTGTTTCCATTGCTTAAAATAGAAAAGTTCATTTGCTCCGTGGTCAAAATTAACGCTAAGTTCACCAGTTGTTCTTAAACAACTAACGCTGCAGGTTAAAAACCCCAATTCCCTGTCGACGTCTTTAACAGAAGTTAAGAAATCAGTGGTTTGAAGAGATGACTCCGATGCGTCAGGAGAATTTAACATTACCCTATTAACAATCATGCCTGTAGCAAAATTGACTTCTGCCCTAACTCTCTGATGACTTCCATAATTTGGCTCGCCAACGACCACATCCTGCCCGACCCGATTAGCTTTAATCACTTCAGCTGCCATATTCAGCCATTCGTTTGCCTCTTCCTTTGTCATTAATCTATCCGGATCAACACTAAATTGTTTACTGTCCACTAGTTCACTAAACTTCTGTGGAGAATTCGCCAATAAATTCAAAGGCAAAAATTCTTGAGCCTTACCTTGTTTATGCTTGCGGGAAACACTTTCCGCCAATTCCTCTTCTGTCTCCCCCTTCCCGCCTTCTTCGCCAAAAGCTTTTACCAAAGAGACTACAAGTCTAACAAAATATTTGTCAGTAATCTGATCCTCTTTAGGCAATACCATCGCTTTCCCTTGGTTTAAAGAAATTCGCAAAGGAAGATTGACCCCGTCAATTTCAAGAAGATGTAAAGTGGCACATCCGGCTTGGAGGAGCGGAATTGACGTGTCAAATTTCATCCAAGTATGGGAATTTTCTCTTGACTGCGCGGTAATAACGGAAAAATGATAGGGATCCTGCATTCTGGCTGCCATTTTCTGCCACGCCATTTGCGCTTCCTCGGCAACTAAAGGATCTAATCCAGACGGAAGCTCAACTGTGGCCGAGAGAGGTAAAACATATAATTCCGGCCTATTTTTAACCATTTCAGATTCGGAGGCTATGATCGGCTGAAGCATTCCACCGATAACCCCTCCAAATTCCCGGCTAAAATCCGGAGCCGTCAATTTTTTAATTAATTTGGCTCTGCTAGCTAACAACTCTTCTACTTCCACGTTCATAACCATTATTATACAACTTTGACTTGATTAAAGTATATCAAAATATATCAATATTTATTTTCTAGCAATTAGCCATAAAAGGTTAGACCTTTTGTGGCTACGGGCGCAAAAAAGCTGGCCTTGACTTATTTTCGCCCCGGATAAACCGGTACTATCGTCGGCGCTGGCGCGTTTCACGGCTCTGTTCGGGATGGGAAGAGGTGGTACCACGCCGCTCTAAAGACCAGCAAAGATATTGTAACATAAGAAATTGATTTCTTGAAGATGGAATTTAATTCGCTAGCATCGGCCAAGAAGGGCTATAGGGAAATTAGAGGAAATTAAATGATGTAAAAAATAAATTAATTTAAATAGATAAATAGACAAATAGACAACAAATAGACAGGCAACAGATGAGCAATTTTTCAATAACCCAGTACTCAAGTAAGCATTTATTGACAATAATGTCAATAAATCAATCCTCGAGTAATGGTTTATTGACAGTTTTTAAAGCTAGAAATTAAATGTAAGGTTTCAAATGGGAAGTTTCGCCCTATCGCAAACAGTCGGGGGCCAGGGTGAAGCCGGCAGCCTTAGCCTCTGCTTCAGTGCAGAAAAATTGTTCGCCCAAATCCAAATCAAGAACTATTTTGTCATAGTGGCGGCAATTGGGCAGATGATAAAGATGAGTCCAGGTAGATGGGTCGATATTGGCTTTAATAACACAATCGGGATTGGCGACCGGAGGACCGGAGACCTTGCACAAAGAATGGAGGCCGCGTTTGTTGTCAGAAGCGTCATGGTAGGCTGACTTTAATTCTTCGTTCCGGGTGTTTTTAGTGTAATCAGGACGGGCCCAACCGGCAGATAATATTGATTTATTTACCAATGTCTGGCCAACATAAACCAACCCCATTCTCCGGCCGTAGGTATCCCGTTTTTCTTCCTCAATCCGGACGGATTTTCCGGATATCAGTCTGGTAAGTTCGTCTTTAGCTTCAGCAGAACCGCAACGGCCGGTTTCCGGAGCGTTAACCCCCAATAGCCTGACCCTATCGCCATCGGGAAGCTGGAAAGTGTCGCCGTCTAAAATTTTGGCGGGGATGTTGGCCTGTTTAGCCTTATATACAAAATAACCGTTTAGTCCTAAAGATCCCAAAAAAGCCAGCATTAAACCGGAAGCTAACAAAGTACGCATGAAATAATAATATCAGATTAGAAGATTTTAGAGGAATTTAGAGGAACTTAAAGTCCTGCAGAGCAGGATCTGGCTCTGCCAGAGAATTTAGGGGAACCTAGGGGCATTTAGGGGAAATGAATTTTTTAAAACTCGAATAAGTGTTCGGAAAAAAACCATATTTAAAATTGTGACGTACCAGACGGTACATCACTTGTTGTTTCTTCGGGCGATTAGTACCGGTCAGCTTAACTCCTTACGGAGCTTCCACTCCCGGCCTATTTATCCAGTACTCTTCTGGTGCCCTTCCTCGCCCGCAGGGCGAGAGAAACGACAATAAGAAACTTACAAATTAACAAACTTACAAACTTACAAAAAAACTGACAAACTAAAAAAACTAATAAAACATATAATTGTTTGTTAGTTTTGTTTGCTTTTTTGGTTTTTTTGTTCATTTGTCCGCCAATTGGCGGATTTGTTCATTTGTTCGTTTAGTTTTATTGTTAGTTTCCTTCGTCCCACGGACAAGCATCTGCAGCTTCGGTGAACTATTTAGCCTCGATACATTTTCGACGCCACGCCACTCGTCCAGTGCGCTGTTACGCGATCTTTCAAGGATGGCTGCTTCTGAGCCGACCTCCTGGGTGTTTGGGCGACATGACTTCCTTTCCCACTTAATAGTTACTTAGAGACCTTAGCTGACAGTCTGGGCTGTTTCCCTTTTGTAACACGAGCTTAGCCCCGCATTACTGAGTCCCTTGATGTTCATTCCAGTATTCAGAGTTTGGTTGAACGACGGGCCTTACGACCTATCACTCATCCAGTAGCTTTACCCCTGGAATTTAAATACAAGAGCCTATACCAAAATATATTTCGGGGAGAACCAGCTATCTCCGGACTCGTTTAGCATATAACTCCTATCCACAAGTCATCCGAGCATTTTTCAACATACAACGGTTCGGGCCTCCTCCCGAGTTTAATCGGGACTCACCCTGCTCATGGATAGCTCGTCCGGTTTCGGGTCTGGTGTGCGCTACTAATTCGCCCTATTCAGACTCGCTTTCGCTCCGCCTGTGCCTCTTTCAAGGCTTCAGCTTGCAGCGCAGACCAACTCGCCGGTTAATTCTTCAATAGGCACGCGATCACCAGCGCGCTGCGCGGGAAAATCCGGTTATCGGTTCTCGGTTGTCAGTTATCAGTTACAGGTTAGCCGGTTTTCAGTTTGCCAGTCTTATAAGACCGATAAACCGAAAACAGAAAAACTTGAAACTGAAAACCGAAAACAGAAGACTGATAACTGAATTTTCCGGTGCAACGCACCGGCTCTCACTGTTTGTTAGCAAACGGTTTCAGGAACTTTTCACGGGGTCTCTCACCCTTCTTTTTCACCTTTCCCTCACGGTACTAGTACACTATCGGTAAAAACAGGTATTTAGCCTTGCCTCGTGGTCGAGGCTGATTCAATCAAGAGTTTGCCGTCTCTCGACATACTCGGGAAATTCCTACAGAATTTTACGGATTTCGCATACGCGGCTTTCACGCTCTTTGGCTCTCTATTCCACGGTATTCTGCTATCCAAAAATCCTTAAAAAGGACTCCCACAACCCCCAAGGCTTGCGCCTCAGGTTTGGGCTCTTCCGGTTTCGCTCGTCGCTTACTAACGGAATCACGTTTGTTTTCTTTTCCTCCTCCTACATTAGATATTTCAGTTCAGAGGGTGTCCCCCGCGCGCAGCGCGGGAAAATCCGGTTATCGGTTCTCGGTTGTCAGTTATCGGTTTCAGGTTCGCCAGTTTTCAGTTTGCCAGTCTTTTAAGACCGATAAACCGAAAACCGATAAACTTGAAACTGAAAACCGAAAACAGAAAACTGATAACTGAATTTCCCGGTGCTACGCGCGGTATCGCGCATCGCTGCGCGATCTGTTTCCAGATTCGGAAATCGCCGGATCAAAGCCTGTTTGGCAGCTCCCCGACGCTATCGGCGCCTACACCGTCCTTCTTCGGCCTGTTTTTCCAAGGCATCCGCCGTTTGCTTTATTGAAACAACTTATATTAAATATGGCCTACTTTATCTTGCGCACAGCGCAAGAAAAACCGGTTATCGGTTCTCGGTTGTCAGTTATCAGTTACAGGTTAGCCGGTTTTCAGTTTGCCAGTCTTATAAGACCGATAAACCGAAAACAGAAAAACTTGAAACTGAAAACCGAAAACAGAAAACTGATAACTGAATTTCCTTGTGCCATGCACAAGATTTCCGAACACTTATTCGAATCTTAAACCCGCCTTTCGGCGAGGCAAGTCGAATAAGTATTCTCCAATGATGTCAAAGTGCGAAACTAGATTTTAGTACCTAGTATCCGGCGCCTGATCAATCAAAAGCCCCAGATTCTGAGTGCTAAATGTGGACCTGACCGGATTTGAACCGGTAACCCCTACATTGCAAATGTAGTGCTCTGCCGTTGAGCTACAGGCCCAATCGGTTATCAGTTTTCTGTTTTCGGTTTTCAGTTTCAAGTTTACCTGTTATCGGTCATTCGGTTCTAAACAGGCAGACAGAAAACCGATTAACCAAAATCAGACAACAGACAACCGAAATCCGATAACTGAATTGGTCCAATTTCCAATAATGTCAATTATTTCAGAAAAAATTAAACGAAGTATTACTTTCCGCCGTCGCCTTCACAATCGCCGTCACACCCACCACAAGGGCATTGGTTAAGTCGGCTATTTGGAAAATTTTTCTTCATGAACTTTTTAACTTCTTCTGAAACTTGAAGCGAGTATACCACAGGCCGGATCGCATGGTCAATACCCTGAATAACCCAATATCCAATAGCCCAATAAGCCAATATCCAAATAGTCAAATGACAAATATACAAATTGAGCGTTAAATTGAGCGTTAGTCATAAAAGGTGAGACCTTTTATGGCTAAGTAGAGTATCTGATACTTTACAGTTATCAAAATACTTTATAATCGCTTTAATGCCTGAATCAAAATCGCCCAAAATCCCCTCCCGCGAATTTCTTCGCAAGTTTGGTTTGCCGAGCTTCTTAATCCCCGGCATAATCCTGGCGGCGACTCTTGGTTTTAATTGGGAAAAATTGGCCGGACAGGATCCGCGGACAAATCCTGACATTTTCGGTAATGATTCCAAAACGGCTGAAATTCAGGACGGCGATACCATCAGGCTGGAAACAGGTCTGCCGGTCCGTTTAATCGGCATGGACGCCCCGGATAAAGGCCAGCCGTTTTTCAACGAAGCCTGGGCGTTTTTGGGAGAACTGATTGACGACCACAAAGTCAGGATGGAATATGACCGGGTCCAAAACGACAATTACGGCCGGCTGCGGGGCTACGCCTTTATTCCCTGCTGGGAAAAATTTAAGGATTACTGCCAAAACGGAGAAATCAATCTAAATATCGCCATGGTCAGATCCGGCATGGCCAGAGTCAAGACCACCAAACTATGGCAAAAACCAAAATACGAGGCCGAATTAAAACAAGCTGAAGAGATTGCCAAAACTTTCCGGTTGGGATTGTGGGCAGAATAGAAAAACTTCCCATGTTGTACAACTGTACAACTTGACAACTCCGATCTGCTAAGATAATATTGTTGGTATGACTACGGTTTCGGTTTTTGAATTCAGGAATCATCTGGCAGAATATTTGCGGCTGGTGGAGCAGGGCGAAGAAATATCCATCACCCGCTTTGACAGGCCGGTGGGGACAATGACTTCCAGAAAAACCACAAAAGATTATGAAAAGTTTTTTGGAGTATTTGCCGGTAAAAACCGGCCGGCCGGAGAGGAATATGTGGATAAAATCCGCAGAAACAAACAGGAAATGGAATATACGAAGAAACTGAGGCAGGGGGAAATATGACCAAGGTAATGGTCGATACCAATATCCTGATCGACTATACCAACGGATATAAAAATGACTTAGCTAAGCTCTTTGCTCAAGTTGATAAAAGTGAAATCAAATTATTGATAAATCCGGTTATAGTGGCTGAATATTTGGCTGATAAGAAACTAAAAGTTGCCTCTGCCCAAAAAATTGCCGATGAATTTTTAAATCTTTTCAGTTGCACAAATATCACTAAAAAAATCGGTGAATTAACCGCAGAGATTATCAGAACCCATTCGGATCTGGCTTGGCGGGACGCCATGATCGCTGCTTGTTGCCTAGCGGAAAATTGCCTCCTCGCCACCAGAAACAAACGCCATTTTTCAAAAATCCCCGGATTAAAATTTATCTAACCACAAAAGGCCAGGCCTTTTGTGGTTAACTTTTCCACTTGATTATCGTGTCCAATCTTTTTCTCAACCACCCCACTAATTGCTTCCTCGTTAACCGTGAATCTGTTATATGGAATGCTACTTCCTGTTTCATCTAATTCTCCATTAAAACATTCAAAGCCAACCCATTTGTCTAACAAATACTCTCCATTTTTGAGAATAACATTTACAGATAAATTTTTATATTTTTGTCCGCCGAAAACTGCTTTTTGTTGGGAATAGTTTCTGTCAAATTTAATCATTTCTATGCGGATTTTTAAACCATCATTTTGGGATAAAACAGATTTTCCTGGTACACCAACTATTTTGCCTAAAGACATAGATGGCCCCATACCTAAACACATACTCTTATTTTTAAATGGGTCGTAAACTATAACGTCACCAAGAGTCGGTTGTCCTTTTTTAATCTGAACAATATCTCCAACTGTGTAATCATAACCCTCAACCTCGAGAGTCAATCTGTTTTGCCTAACCTGTTGAGATTGATCTTCAGTCTTTTTGGTTCCTAATTTGCTTCCTACATAAATAAATCCACCAACGATCATCAAAACAGCAAGAATAATACTGAGAGGTTTCAAATATTTTTGTAAGTTTTGATCCATAAAATTTTCTTTAATTGTTACATTAAACCTCAAATCAAATTTGAGGCGGAAAAACAATTTAGATCTATAAACTTCTGTTTTCATTATATCAATATTTTTATTTTTCCGAGGCCGAAAGCCGAATATTGGAGAGATACGATACATAAAATTGTATTATTTTGTGTAGTCTTAATACTTAAACTTGACAAATTTCTTAGAATACGTTACAATGCAAAATATGCTGCCCCGAACTTATGACAATTTGGATAAATGGCTGCAAAAAGGTAAGGTGGTGGTGATTTACGGTCCGCGCCGGGTAGGAAAAACAACTCTGGTTAATAATTATCTTAAAAGCGTCAAACAAAAATATCTTTCTGATTCCGGCGATAATATTAATACCAGAAAAATCTTGTCTTCGTCTGATTTTTCTCAAATTCTGCCATATGCCGATCAAGCTGATCTTATCTTTCTTGACGAAGCGCATTTAATTCCGAGCGTGGGACAGGGGCTAAAAATCATTGTTGACCAGCGGCCGGAGAAAAAAATTATCGCTACCGGTTCTTCCGCCTTTGAATTATCCGGTCAGATCGGCGAACCATTGGTTGGCCGTAAATGGACACTCAGCCTATATCCTGTTTCCCAATTTGAATTGCAAAAACTTTTCTCGGCTTATGAATTGCGGCGGAAACTGCCGGAATATCTCATCTATGGTTCTTATCCGGAGGTCATAACCGCCGGAACACGGGAACAGAAAATCAAAATTTTACGGGAAATCGCCGATTCTTACCTGTTTAAAGACCTGTTGACTTTTGAAGGAATTAAGGGTTCCAATTTTGCCCACAATCTGGCTAAACTTCTGGCTTTTCAGGTAGGAAATGAAGTTTCTCTAAACGAATTAGCGCAAACCCTGCAGGTGAATATCAAAACCGTCCAAAGATATTTGGATTTACTGGAGAAATCGTTCATTATCAAAAGCTTGACTCCATTCAGCAGAAATCTGCGTGACGAAATTAAAAGCAAAACAAAGTACTATTTCCTGGATAACGGCATCCGCAATGCTATCATTTCCCAATTCAATGGCTTGGAAACGCGAAACGACATCGGTGCTCTGTGGGAAAATTTCCTGACTTCCGAAAGACTCAAACTTCAGGAATACGCTCCTATTTACGCCAATAATTATTTCTGGCGGACATGGGAACAGCAGGAGGTTGACTGGATTGAAGAACGGGAAGGAAAACTTTTTGGCTATGAATTTAAGTGGTCGGCGGACAAAAAAAGTAAAGGCCGCGAGATTTTTCTGGAAACATATCCTGAAGCCTCGCTGAAAATCGTTTCCCCGGAAAATTATTTGGAATTCGTAAACAAGAAGTGAAGCGGACTCTTTACGAAAAAATTTTTACCCCGTTGATTTGCGGAGCGAATCTTTCGGGGTGGACTTTATTTCAAAGGTAGCCCTCGGTCTTCTTACTTGTCCTGAGTTTGTCGAAGGATGTTTCGCACGCACGATTTTTGTTGTCGCTATTGCTCGAGCAAAGTTTATAAATATTCAACTTGCTGTTTCCTCCTGCCTTCGCTTGTAATTCATTCTATAGAGATGCCATAAAACTTCATTGTCTACTGAACTTGGATCGAAAGAGGTTATTTTAGGAGTATCCTTAAGAGGATCCAATCCATTGTTCTCTCTAATTGCCGATATAATTTGTTCCCATGTAAGAGTATGTCCCGATCGTTCATCTAAAATTCTAGCAAGTTCTTCGTCAAATTCATTTGGTATCTCCATTCGGATAGACTGCAAATAATCTCGTGCCTTTAAATATATGGCCATTTCGGTTCTCGCCGCTTCCCAGATTGCCACACTGTTTGCTTCATCTTTAGAACGGCCAGCCGCTTCAATTAAACTTTTAGGTAATCTGTTTGATACCTGCTGATATTGTATATATTCTGCAATAGTTTTCTGCCTGTCTTGAAGGTCAGTAAGTTGATAAGTAATCAAATCTCTCGCAGCATCTTTTATTCCTTCCCTCAGCATGAGAGCTTTAAATTTTATCTCATCTAAAGACTCTCTGTTTTCAGGAAGTTCTTTTTGCATAACCAAGCGAACTAATTCAAAAACAGGCTGCGGGAGACTCTTTTGCAAAACAGCCATATCTCCAATTTGTTCTTCAGTTAAAAATTTTCCATCTGGTCCTCTTACCATATTCAAAAATCCACCAATAATATTGCTCAGCCTGAACATTTCGTCACTAACTACCCGTGCCTCTCCCACTCTACTAAAAATCTGAGTATCCCAATCTAGAATTTTTAATTTCTGGCCTTTTTCAAACCACACAATGTCAGTCATTTTTCTGTCATTTTGAGCAATTCCCGCGTCTATCATTATTTCTACAGCATCAGAGTAGACCGTCAACATGGTTACAAGACTGTTTACATTACCCATTGCGGTATAAATCCCTCCGTATTTCTCTGAATCTATAGTTTCCATTGCGTAGCTATAGGGTTTGCCACTAGGTTGGTCGTCTACAGCATAAACAATTGGGAAAGCCATCATTCCTGGCCTCATCCTGCCAGCAGCTCCTCTTAATCGGGTTAGGTTTCTTACCGCCCCTCGGTTTGAATTTTCTTTTCCAGCAGAAGCAACTTTAACAGCCACCGTTTCTGGCAATATTACCCCTTTTGGTGAATAGGTCGTTTTCGCCAAATAAACATTTCCCATATTTCCACCACCTAGCCGTTTGACTTGAGTAAATTGCACAGAATCCCTTGTTGGTGTACCGTCAGATCCAATAATGTTCATAATATAATTAACTGGTTTTACTTCCTTTTCATCAATTGTAGCCTTTGGAGGTTCTTGTATTTGAGTTTCCATAGATTTATTATACTTTAAAAATTTTTGTGTTTTTCTTTTGCACTTAAAAATCAGTTTATTTTTAAGTGTGTCCGAGCCGACTTTTTACGAGGCCGAAAAATCCATTTCTGTGGGTAACCATGGAGTTCCCGCCAAAGCGGGATAAACTCCCCATGCGCCTCCCCGATTTTATCGGGACGTTCTACCGCTTAAGTTGGTGGGTGCTCATGGAGTCGGACCATGCGCCTCTTTCTTATCAGGAAAGCGTTCTACCGCTGAACTAAGCACCCAAATTTTTGAGCCAACGACCCATTATAAATATTCTATAATATTCTATCATTCACGAGTTTCGCGCGCGAAGCCCCGCTCTCGACTTCCCCAAAAAAATGTGTTGGCTCATTAATGCATTGAAGGTCTAACCTTCAATGTAGCTATACATCAATGCTTATTATTTTGGCGATTGGTATTTCAGCCATAATAACCAAAAAAGACCAGGACAAACTGGTCTGATTTGAAACGCTCGAGCGGAAGATGGTAGGAAATAGCTTGGTATGGATCGCGACTTTTGCGTCCATTAACCAAACAGAGTTTTACCCAAATTTACATTTGGATAGGAAATCCCGTGTGAAAAGGATTCCCTGTTTCTCCTTAGAAAGGAGGTGATCCATCCGCTCCTTCCAGAACGGATACCTTGTTCATAGTTATTCCGCGTCTTTCAACGGGTATGGACTATATCTTTTCCCTAATTTAGGGAGCAACGTGTAGTCTCTACGGGGTTAAACAGTTATCGGTTCTCGGTTTTCAGTTTTCAGTTTTTAGTCTGTCGGTTTTCAGTTAGCCGGTTTCGGTTTGCCGGTTAGCAAAATCTCTGCCAAGAAGAAAGTAATTTGTTCATCTTCTTAGAAAGAATTTTATATTTCTCGATTAAATCATCGCAATCTTTAATATTGATTCTGTGATAACTTTTAGCGAGTATCTTAATCTCGCGGATGTGAGTTATCACTTCGTCAGACGAGCCAAGAGCCATAGAAAGAAAACGGCAGAATTCTCGAGGGGATTTCTTTTTAGCGAATCCCTCCGCGATTTGCGGCGCGATTTTCTCTCCGGCTTCATTAGCTTGATATTTTATCTTTCGATGATCAGATGGAATTAAATTTGTCAGATAGTACAGAGGCTCAAGATTTTCTAAAGCCAAACCGTAGATTTCCAGATCGGTTACATCTTTAATCATTCATAGAATGATAACTGATTAACCGACAACAGACAAACTTAAATCCGAAAACAGAAAACTGAGGACCGATAACAGTCAACTTCCCTCGGTATCACCCTAGTCTAAACTTTAGGCTTCACCGATATAGTTGCATTTTGCTGAAACATTACTGCTTCAGGTCGCACATAGGTACGACTTAGTCCTCGTCATCGACCTCAGCTTAGTCCCCCGCAAAATGCACCGCATTTTGTGGAATGACGAATGACGAATTCCGAATGACGAATGGCAGAAATTATCTCTGATCATTCAACATTATTCATTCAACATTCAACATTTCCGCAAACGCTGCGCTTTGCGGGGGCTTTCGGCTGCTGCCAATTTCGCTGGCTTGACGGGCAGTGTGTACAAGAAGAGAGAACGTATTCACCGCGGTCTGCTGACCCGC
>Ga0209211_10010884_pt1 | contig 11768 bp, 10 predicted proteins | sample RifGroA2_FD_183992 | JGI IMG/M metagenome (GOLD analysis project Ga0209211, IMG submission 183992) | Groundwater microbial communities from Rifle, Colorado, USA - Groundwater A2 (SPAdes) (version 2) | ecosystem: Environmental > Aquatic > Deep subsurface > Groundwater | place: Rifle, Colorado... | reverse complement strand
CGGGCGCCGTCCTCGAGGAGGGACTAGCCGGGCTGCTCGGGGTCGGCCAGCGCCGCCGCATCCACATGGACCACCACCTGGTACCGCTCTCCCGCGGTGCCTGGATCGAGCCCGTGGTGGAGGGCTGTCTCCGCCACCAGCGCCAGCGCGTCCGCCTGCTGCTGGGCCGGGCTCGGCACCTCGGCGGTCGGGTCCGCCGCGCGGGCCGCCGCCTCCCCGGCCCGGTCCTTCCGGTACAGCGTCTCGCGGCCGGCTTCCAGCGCCCGGAGAAGCAAGGCCCCCACCTCCGGCTCGAGCCGCCCCCTGACCACCACCATGCCGTCCTCGTCCTGGTAGACGTGAAGCGCGCGACCCGCGTGCTGCCGCGCGCTCTCCCGCGCCTCGGCCTGCCGATCCACCCGCCGCCAGCCCCTCACGATCCGCTCGACGTGAGCGGCCGTGCCCGCCCGCCCCACAGCGAGCAGCCGCGCCTCGGTCTCCGGCGTCGCCACGCGCGTGAGCGCCCGGACCTTCGCGTAGGACAGTTCCCCGGCAGGTCAGGAATCGGCTCGAGCAGCGGCTCGATCGAGAGGAAGCGCACGGCGGCCGGCACCTGCCGCAGGTGACCGATCCGCCCAAGGCAGCGGGCGTTCTCGACAGACACGCCTTGCCACACGTTCGGCGGCCACGGCAGCGATGGGGCGAGATCCGCGAGCCGCTCGCTGCGCTTGGTGAGGACCTGGAAGACGTGCCAGCTCGCCCGGACCATCGCGCCGAATACATCATGGATGTAGTCGTCCGGTACCTCTTCGTGGAAGAGGTCACTCATGCTGTTGACGAAGATCCGCCGGGGCTGGCGCCAGCGGAGAGGCAGGCTGAGCTGGTCCGGCTGCAGCGTCACGGCGAAACCGTTCCGGTATCGCGGATTACCCATCGCCCGGAGCCGGAGGGCGAGCCGCTCGGCGTAGCAGTGCTTGCAGCCCGGGCTGACCTTCGTGCAGCCGGTCACCGGGTTCCAGGTCGCGTCCGTCCATTCGATGCCGCTGTGATCAGCCATGAGTTCACCCTCGAGATGAGACTACGCTTGCTGCGGCAGGTCGTCGATGTCCTGAGTTGGATACACGGCGGTGGCCCGCCGCGCTTCAGGACCTCAGGCCCAGGTCCTCGGCGGTGAAGGCCTCGGCCGCCGTCTTCTCGTAGAGAGCATCCATCTGCTCCTGGAGCACGAGCAAGGCGGCCAGGCGCTGGACCATCGAGCGCAGGTGGCGGGCGTCCGGAAGCGTCAGCGGCCGGCCGGCCGCTCGGCCGGCGTGGCGGTAGCCCAGCCACTTCTTGATGACGGGGTAGCCGCCCAGCTCGTAGCGCCATACCGCCACGAACGTCGTGATGCAGGTCCCGACCTTGTTGCCGAAGCCAGTCCCGAAGCTGAAGATTGTCTCGCACGAGTCCCCCCACGGCGTGCGCTCACTGGCGATGCGGTTGCCGTGGGTGTTGTCGATCCAGATCTCGTGGAAATTCGTGAGCAGCGACTCGCGCATGATCGGGTGGGAGCGCCCGGTCAGGTAGGACGAGTTGGAGATGAAGGACACGATTCCGTACTCGGCCTTCTCTCCGATGCGTGTCTCGGCCAGGCGGAAGAAGCGGATGTAGAGGTCGTCCAGGAGCTGCTTGCGTATTCCCCAGCGCGTGTACAACAGGCTCTCGCCGGCCTGTCTCGCCTTCCCCTTGCGATCGGGCCGGCGGCGGATCCCCTTGTAGTGGTCGACGAGGTCCGCCTCCTCGGCGATGGCGGCGCCGGCAAAGCGGTTGTACGGAGGGTTGCCCAGGACAACGATGATCCTGGCATCGCGCTTGACGTGCCGGGCCAGCTCATGCTCCTCGCGCAGCTCCGGGAAATTGACCTTGATCTGCGCCGGGTCGTCCCACCCTGTCAGGGCATTCGTGAGGAACACCGCGGGCCGCGGCTGCCGGCCAGGGCGGCGCCGAGGTCGCTCAGGATGAGATAGAGCTGGAACTGGGCGATGACGAAGGGGGCGGTGAGGATCTCGAACCCGATGATGCGGGTGGAGACCGCCTCCAGCAGCTCGGCCGCCAGCATGGCCTCGTCGCCCCGTGCACGGATCGCGGCGGCGATGCGTCTGATGACCTCCAGGAGGTAGGCGCCGGTGCCGCAGCAGGGGTCGAGCACCACGACACGCTCGTCGGCGAACCCCGCTCGGCATCCGAGCTTGTCCTTCAGCAGCCGTTCCACCTTGCGAACCTGGTAGCGGACGATCTCCGGGGGCGTGTACCAGACGCCCAGCTCCTTGCGCAGCTCCGGGTCGAACGCCTCGAGGAAGGGCTCGTAGAAGTACGTGAGGGCGCTGGCAGCGCCAGGATCGTCGTCCGCGGCCTCCCGCAGGGTGGGATAGGCGAACCGCGAGAAGAAGGCGCCGCGATCCACCCGCCCCAGGGTGGCCGTGGCTCGGTCCAGATGGGGCGCCAGGCGAAGCTCGGCGAGGCGGTCGGGATGCTTGAACTCGTAGAAGAGCTTCCCGAGGAAGGGGATCTTGAGGTAGCGGTCCATCCGGTCCCACTCGAAGGGCGCGCGGTCCTTCGCCCGGTGCCAGAGCGTCCAGCCGGCGAAGAGCCCGTAGTAGGCGGTCTGGATCAGCGTAGTAAGACTTCTCCGTGCTGTTGGAAGCCCGGTACAGGGCGGGAGCCTCTCGAAAGAAACTCGCTGCGGCGCTCTTGAGCTTTGTCATCGCCTCCCCGTCATACCCATGAAGGGCGCTGCCCGAGACGATACGTAGTCTGCCCTGACTGCAGCCGGGTGGCGCCGGTTTTTCGCTGCCATGGCGGAATTCGGGCGGCGGCGAGGCCCACTACTCAGGCGCCGGGCAACGCCTCCGCGAGGCGGGCGAACTCCGCCAGCGACAGGGTCTCGGCACGGCGGGCGGGGTCGATGCCGGTGGCGGCGAGCACGTCCTTCAGCCGCCCGACCGGCAACCTGAGCCCCGAGGCCAGCGCATTGGCCAGGGTTTTCCGGCGCTGGGAGAAGGCGGCGAGGACCACGGTCCGGAACCCCCCCGGATCGGCTACGGCCACGGGCGGGGCGGGCAGCGCCCGGAGATGGATCACGGCCGAGTCCACCTGGGGCGGCGGGCGGAAGGCTCCAGGCGACACGGAGAAGGCCACGCGTACCTCGGCCGCCATCTGGCTCAGCACGGAGAGGCTGCCGTAGGTCCGGCTGCCTGGCGCTGCCGCCACCCGCTCGGCGACCTCGCGCTGGAGCATGAGGGCCATCTCCATGGGCGCCACGCGCGCAATGGCCGGCCCGGCGGTGAGCAGCGAGGCGAGGATCGCCGTGCCGACGCTGTACGGGAGGTTGCCGACCACGAGCACCCGGCCCGCGGGATCGGGCCTGAGCCCGGGCAGCGCCGCGTAGTCGTGACGGATGGCGTCGGCCTCGAGAATCTCCACGTGAGGGGTGCCAGCGAAACGCTCCCGGAGGCGGGCGGCGAGGCCCGGGTCCACTTCCAGCGCCACCAGGCGGCCCGCGCTAGCGGCGAGATGGCCGGTCAGCGCCCCCTCACCCGGCCCGATCTCGACCACGAGATCCGACAAGCCGGGTCGCAACAGCTCCACGATCCGCCGCGCGATGCCCTCGTCACGGAGGAAGTGCTGGCCCAGCGCGCGCCGCCGGCCCCGGGTCGGTCGCCCCGCGCGGGCCGGGCGCACGGTGGCGCGAGCGTTCCGCCGCGGCGTCACGCGCGGGCGCGCATGGCGCGCAGATCGTTGAGCAGGGCGCGGTGGACCTGGCGCACCTGGGCCTCCGTGTCGGCGCGGCTCCCGGAATTGTCGATGACGTGGTGGGCGCGCCTGGCCTTCTCGGCGACGGGCATCTGGCTCCGGATCCGGGCGCGGGCGTCAGCCTCGCTCGTCCAGTCGCGCGCCCTCAGTCGCTCGAGCTGTATCGCCTCGTCGACGACGACCACGATGACCCGGTCCATGCCGGCCGCAGCCCCGACCTCGAAGAGCAGCGGCACGTCCCAGATGACCACACCCTGGAACTGCTCTTCCTCCAGCGCGCGGAGGAGGCGCTCCTGGCGGGCGCGCACGGCGGGGTGGACGATGGCCTCGAGCCGCTTGCGCCGCTCCGGGTCGGCGAAGACGATGGAGCCCAGGCGCTTCCGGTCGAGATAGCCGTCGTCCTGGACCACCTCGCGGCCGAACTCGGCCACGATGGCAGCGAAGGCGGGCTGACCCGGGGCGACCGCCTCGCGCGCGAGCAGATCGGCGTCGATCACCTTGCAGCCGAGGTGGGCGAACATGGCGCTCACCGTGCTCTTGCCCGTGGCGATACCCCCCGTGAGGCCCGCGAGGAGGAAGGTCCTCACACCTGAGCCCAGTCGGTGCCCGCCTTGATGTCCACCTTGAGCGGCACCGCCAGCGTCATGGAGGACTCCATCAGCTCGGCGGCCAGCGCTTCCAGCGGGAGGACCTCGTCCTCCGGCGCCTCGAAGAGCAGCTCGTCGTGCACCTGGAGCAGCATGCGGCTCCTGAGCCCGCGCTCGCCGAGCGCGCGGTGGAGCCTGACCATGGCGATCTTGATCAGATCGGCGGCCGTGCCCTGGATGGGGGCATTGGTCGCCATGCGCTCGGCGAAGCCGCGGAGGTTGGGGTTGCCGCTCCTGAGCTCGGGCAGGTAGCGGCGCCGGCCGGTGAGCGTCGCGACCCAGCCCCGCTCCCGCCCCTCGACCACCGTCCGCTCGAGGTAGGCCTTGACCTTCGGGTGGCGAGTGAAGAAGCGATCGAGGAACTCCTGCGCCTCCTTCTGCGAGATGGCCAGGCCCCGCGACAGCCCGAAGGCCGTGACGCCGTAGATCACCGAGAAGTTCGTCGTCTTGGCCACATCCCGCTGCTCGGAGGTGACGGCATCGAGCGGCACGCCGAAGACCTCGGAGGCGGTGCGCCGGTGAATATCCTCGCCGCGCCGGAAGGCCTCGACGAGGCTCTCCTCGCCGGAGACGTGGGCCAGGATGCGCAGCTCGATCTGCGAGTAGTCGGCCGCGACGAAGCGCCAGCCTGGCTCCGGCACGAAGGCCGCGCGGATCCGCCGGCCGAGCTCGGTCCGGATGGGGATGTTCTGGACGTTTGGATTGGACGACGACAATCGCCCGGTGGCCGCCACGAGCTGGTTGAACGAGGTGTGGATGCGGCCGGTCCGGGGATTGATCAGGGTCGGGAGCGCGTCGGCATAGGTGGATTTGAGCTTGGCGAGCGTGCGGTGCTCGATGAGCCTGGCCGGCAGCGGATGCCCGAGCGCCAGATGCTCGAGCACGTCGGCGTCGGTGGAGTAGCCGGTCTTGGTCTTCTTGACCGGCGGCAGCTTGAGCTTCTCGAACAGGATCACGGCCAGCTGCTTGGGCGAGGAGAGGTTGAACTCCTCGCCGGCGAGGACGTGGATCTCCCGCGTGAGGGCGTCCAGGCTCCGCTCGAGCTCCCTGGAGAACTCGATGAGCCGGTCCGGGTCCACGCGGATCCCGTGGCGCTCCATGGCGGCGAGCACGGGCACCAGCGGCCGCTCGATCTCCTCGTAGAGCGCCCGCAACCCCGCCGTGTCGAGGGCCGGCCGCTCGCCCTCCCAGAGCCGCCACACCCACTGCGCGCGAGCGCCGGGCCGCGCGAGCCCCGGGCCTTCACCGACGATCTCGGCACAGACCTCCTCGAGCCGGTAGTTGGTGCGGGCAGGGTTGAGCAGGTACGCGGCGACCGCGGTGTCCTCGATGGACGGCGGTGCTGCGCCCCGGGCGAGCCACCACTCGAGCACGGGCTTCAGGTCGTGGCCGATGAGGGCGCGGCCGCCCAGATCCGGCAGCGCGGCCAGGGCGAGACGCGCCCTTCCCGCTGCAGGATGAAAGAGCCCGAGCGCCGTCACCTCGGGCTCAGGCGGGCCCCCCTGCCCGACCCAGTCCACCGCCAGCGGCTCCCCCGCGGGCATTCGCGCCAGATAGTCCGCGAGAGCCTCCGGTGAGGCGAGCGCGGGCTCGTCGTCCAGGACGGCCGCGGATGCCTCCTCGGGCAGCTGGCGGAGCAGGGTGTGAAGCTCGAGCTCGCTCCACAGCGCCCGCAGCCGCTCCCAGTCCGGCTCCTGGCGCCGGAACGTGGCGAGATCCTCGGAGAGCGGCACGCTGGCGCGCACGGTGGCCAGCTCGCGCGAGAGGAGGGCCTGCTTGCGGTTCGCGGCGAGCGTCTCGCGCAGCTTGCCGGGCACGAGCGTCAGGTTGTCGTAGAGCCGCTCGACGCTGCCGAACTGGCCGATGAGCCGGACGGCCGTCTTCTGCCCCACCCCAGGGACGCCGGGGATATTGTCGATGCTGTCGCCCATGAGGGCGAGGAGGTCGGGGATCTGCGCCGGCTCCACGCCCCACTTCTCCCTCACCTGCCCCTCGTCCAGCAAGACGCGCTCGCCGCGGGGCCCGGCCGAGAGCACCCGCACCCGCGGGCCCACCAGCTGGAGCATGTCCTTGTCGCTGCTGACGAGGACAAGCTCCAGGGGCAGCTCTTGCGTGCGGGCCACCAGGCTGCCCAGCACGTCGTCGGCCTCGAAGCCCGGCACCTCCACGAGCGGGAGGCGCAGCGCCTCGAACAGGGCCTTCACGTAGGGGATCTGGCTGCGGAGGTCGTCGGGCATGCGCGGGCGCGTTTCCTTGTAGGCGGCGAAGCGCTCCTCGCGGAAGGTCGGCCCCGGCGGGTCCCACGCCACGATGAAGTAGTCGGGGCTCTCCTCGCGCAGGAGCTTCCACACCATGGTGGACATGCCGAGCACGGCGTGGCAGGGCTGGCCCTTGGAGGTCGAGAGGAAGGGCAGCGCGTGGTAGGCGCGGTAGAGGTAGCCCGGCCCGTCCAGCACGAAGAAACGCTCTGTCACGGGAGGGACTTCGCGAGCCTCAGCGCCCAGCTCGAGCGCGAAAAGCCTTGTGCCCGAGTCCCGATGGCCTACGGGAACGCTCGCGCCAGCGCGTCACGGACTTCATCTCGGTAGAGCACCTCGACACACACGATCCTGCCGTTGACTATATCCACGATGAGGTCGGTCCGACCGAAAAGGTACCCGAGGTCACTTCAGAGGGCAATCTGCCTCCCATCCGCGACATTCCGGCGAGCCGTCGCCTCGAGACCGCATCCGCCCGCCCGGACCGTCGCGCCCGGCCTCCCACGGGTGGCGTGCCCGGGGACTCAGCGGCGGCGCCGTCCGGCGAACACCACGAAGTTCCTGAGCGCCGTGCCAGCCAGGAGCACCCCCGACACGACGAGCAGCGAGGCCAGCGTGGCCAGGACGGGCCACCAGGCGCGATCGACGCTCTGCCCGGTGGTCCTGTAGAAGTGGGCGGCCGTCCAGGCACACCCGGCCACGGCGACGAGGACCACGCCGACATTGTAGGCGCGCAGGGCCCCCGCCGAGCCACTCCGAGGGTGGACCCGGACGAACACCCAGAGCGCGAGCCCGAGCAGCGGCAGGAGCAGGGCCAGCCCGAGACTCATGGCTCGCTCAGGGCAGCACCACGCGGTCGTAGAGGGCGCGCACCCAGGCCGTGCGGCGCCTGTAGTCCTCCAGGAAGTCCTTGCGCGACGGGTAGTCGAGGCTCCGCGCGATCCGCCCGGGGATGGGTCCCGCCAGCTCGAGGGCGTCCGGGGGGCGCGCGCCGAAGAGGCGTACCGCTCCCGATACGCGGCGGAGGAAGCGGTACTGCTCGGCGAGCCCCCCCGCGTCCTCCCGGGACAGGAGCCCGATCGCGCCCATGGCGCCGATCGCCTGGAGCGTGGTCGGGCGCCGGATGGTGGGGTGCCGGGCCCCGCTGGTGAGCTGGATCGCCTGGGTGATGAACTCCACGTCCACGAGGCCGCCCCGGCCGAACTTGACGTGGAAGAGCCCGGGAGTCTCCTTGCCGAGCTCCTTCTCCATGCGCTCCCTGAGCAGCCGCATCTCCTTGAGGTCCGCCGGCGCCGCCAGCGCCCCGTAGAGGAGCGCCCGGATGAGCCGCCGCACCCGGCGGCCGAGGCGCGCGTCCCCCGAGCAGAGCCGCGCCCGCGTCAGCGTCTGCCGCTCCCACGGGTCCGCCCACTCGCGGTAGTACTGCTCCATGGCCGGAAGGCTCGAGGCGAAGCCCGAGCCCTTGGATCCGGGGCGCAGCCGGAGATCCACCGGGAAGACGAGGCCCGCGGCGGTGATATCGCCGAGGACACCGGAGAGGGCTTCCACGGCCCGGTCGTAGAACACGTGGGCCTCGACGCTCTCCGACCCGTCCGTCTGCCCGGGGCCCTCGTAGATCACGAACAGGTCCAGATCCGATCCCGTGCTCAGCTCCCGCCCGCCGAACTTCCCGAGCCCCACGATCACGGCCGGGATGAACCGCCCATCGGCGCCGCGCGGCACGCCGTAGAGCGACGTCACCTGCTCGAGCGCCATGAGCCACGCCGTGGAGAGCGCGGCCTCGGCGAGCGCCGTCATCTCGGCGGAGAAGCGCTCGGCATCCGTCACCCGCAAGAGCATCCGCCACGTGATGCCGAGCTCCTCGGCCTGCTTGAGACGCCGCAGCCGGTCCTTGCGCTCGGTCAGCGACAGCCGCGGCGCGAGCGCCGCCGCCAGCGTCAGCCGGAAGGCCGCCTTGCCCTTGGGCGCCGCGAAGGTCGCCGGATCGGCGAGGCCGTTGAGGAGCTCGGGCTGGGCCAGGAGCATCTGGGTGAGGAGCTCGCCGCGGGCGCAGAGCTTCACCAGGTTCGCCAGGAGGCCGGGGCGGTTGGCCAGGAGCTCGAGGTAGGCCGTGCGGGGCCCGGCGGCCGCCACGAAGCGCTCGAGCTGGTTCAGCGCCTCGTCGGGGTCGGGGCTCTGCCAGAGGGCGTCGAGCAGCACCGGGAACATCCGCCAGAGGGCGGCCTGGGCGCGCGCCGGGTACGGCAGGAGCGGCCGGCCCTCGAGGACGAGCCGGAGGTTCTGCCGGGCGCGGTCCGGGTCGGCGAAGCCCGTGGCCTTGAGCGCGGTGAACGTGGGCACGCGCGGGGGCTCGGCCTTCGTCCGGGCCGGTCGCGTGTCGAAGAACTCCCGGAACGCCGCGTGCACGCCCCGCGTGACGCGCCGGTACTCGGCGAGAAAGCGCCGCCGGGCGGCGTCCGGCGGCAGCGCCACGCCCATGCGGCGCGCCAGGCGCCCGAGGGCCGCCGGGTCCTCGGGCAGCGTGTGAGTCTGGAACTCGTACAGGATCTGCAGCCGGTGCTCGACGGTGCGGAGGTAGACGAGGGCGTCGCCCAGGAAGCGCCCCAGGGCAGGCGACACGTAGCCCCGTTCCGTGAGCCGGAAGATGGCCCGCAGGCTGTTCCGCTCGCGCAGCCACGGATCGTCCCCCGCGTAGAGCAGCTGGAGCGCCTGGACGAGGAACTCGATCTCCCGGATTCCCCCGACGCCCAGTTTCACGTTCCGGCGCTCGATGCCCTTGGCCCGCTGGGAGCGGTCGATCTCCCGCTTCATCCGCCGGATCTCGGCGACGATCCCCGGGTCGAGCCCGGGGCGGAACACGAACGGACGCGTGAGCTCGAAGAATCGGGCGGCGACCGCCGCGTCGCCCGCGCAGGCGCGCGCCTTGATGAGCGCCTGCCGCTCCCACAGCTCGGCGCGCTCGGCGAAGTACGTCCGGTAGCCCCCGAGCGAGAGGATCAGCGCCCCGGAACGCCCCTCGGGCCGGAGCCTCAGGTCCACGCGGAAGGCGTGCCCCTCGTCGGTCACCGACTCGATGGCCGCCACGATCGAGCGCGCGGCCTCGGTGAAGTACCGGTCGTTGGAGACGCGGCCGGCCGTGCCCCCCGTGGTCTCGCCATCCTCGCCGTAGACGAAGATCAGGTCGATGTCGGAGGAGTAGTTCAGCTCGTCCCCGCCGAGCTTGCCCATGCCGATCACGGCGAGCCCCGTGCGCGCCCCGTCCGGCGCCGCGGGCACGCCGTAGAGCGGCTCGAGCGCGCCCTCGGCCCAGCGCCGGGCGGTCTCGAGGCACACATCCGCCAGCCGGGACAGCTCCTCCGTGGTGACGGTGAGATCGGCGTCACCCAGGATGTCGCGGCAGCCGATCCGCAGGAGCTGGCGGTACTTGAAGCGGCGGAGCGCGTTCCAGCGCGCCTCGGCCCTCGAGAACGCGGCCGTGCTCTGCCGCAGCTCCTCCTCCAGGTCGTCCCGCAGCCACTGGCGCATGGTCCAGGGCTCGAGCAGCCAGGGGAACAGGTGGGAATAGCGGCGCAGCGTGTCGGCGAGGACCTGGCTCGTCCCCCCGAGGCGGGCGAGGAGATGGATCGCGCCCGGATGGGCGTCGAGGAGCCGGAAGAAGGCGGCGCGCTCGCTGTGAGCGGCCAGGCGCTCCAGGTTGTTGAGCGCCATGTCCGGATCGGGGGCGCCCTGGAGCTCGCCCAGGAGTCGCGGCAGAACGGGCGCCAGGAGCTCGCCGTCGAACGGCGTCGGCGCCAGCGCGTGGAGGTTGGCGAGGGCTGCCGCCGGATCCGCAAAGCCGAGACGCTGGAGCTGCCGGAGGGCCCGGGGATCGCCGGGAACCGCCGCCAGCAAACCGATCATCGAGGGCGCGCCCGCATGGGCGACGCTGGGCCTGTCGCGAGGGGCGCGGTCAGATGGCGGATTGTCCGGTCTCGCCGGTGCGGATCCGGATGGCCTCGCCCAGCGGCAGCACGAAAACCTTGCCGTCCCCGATGGAGCCCGTCTTGGCTGCGGCGCAGATGACCGACACCACCTTGTCCACGAGGTCGTCGGGCACCACCACCTCGATCTTCACCTTGGGGAGAAAGTCGATCGTGTACTCCGAGCCGCGGTAGAGCTCCGTGTGCCCCTTCTGGCGGCCGAAGCCGCGCACCTCGGTGACGGTCATGCCGACCACGCCGAGCTCGGTCAGCGCCTCCTTGACGTCGTCCAGCTTGAAGGGCTTGATGATGGCCTCGATCTTCTTCATGGAGCCTCCCTGGGTGGTCAGGCTCGGGGGTTGCGAGCCCGGAGCGCCCTGCGGTAGAGCATCACGTACTCCCGGGCCGAGGCGTCCCAGGAGAAATCCTCGCCCATGGCGTTTCTCACGAGCGCGCTCCAGAGGGCCTGGTCCCGGTGAACCGCCACCGCGCGCCTGACGGCATCGAGCAACTCCTCGACCGAGAAGCCGTCGAACGGAAAGCCGGTGCCCGTGCGCAAGGTAGCATCGAAAGGCCGGACCGTGTCGGCCAGCCCGCCCGTGCGCCTGACGATCGGCGGAGTTCCGTAGCGCAGGGCGATGAGCTGGCCGAGCCCGCAGGGCTCGTAGCGCGAGGGCATGAGGAAGCAGTCCGCTCCCCCGTAGATCCGCCGCGCCAGGTCGTCGCTGAAACCGATCCGCACCGCCACCCGCCCCGGGTGCTCGGCCGCAGCCTGGGTGAAGGCCTCCTCCAGGTGCGGGGCGCCCGACCCCAGCAGGACGAACGCAGAGCCCGCCGCGAGCATCTCCGGCAGCGCCTCGAGCACGAGGTCGAGCCCCTTCTGATCGGCGAGCCGCGTCACCATGCCGATGACGAGCCCCGGGCCGTTGTCGAGCCCGAACTCCTGGCGCAGGGCCTCGCGGCACACGGCCTTGCCCTCGAGACCCGCGGCCGAGTAGCGCGTGGCGATGGCCGCGTCCGTCTCCGGGTTCCACACCTCGTCGTCGATGCCGTTGACCACGCCGTGCAGGTCCTGGCTGCGCTCCTCCAGCACGCCCTCGAGCCCGCCGCCGAAGGCGGCTGTCCTGATCTCG
>Ga0209211_10010883_pt1 | contig 11768 bp, 10 predicted proteins | sample RifGroA2_FD_183992 | JGI IMG/M metagenome (GOLD analysis project Ga0209211, IMG submission 183992) | Groundwater microbial communities from Rifle, Colorado, USA - Groundwater A2 (SPAdes) (version 2) | ecosystem: Environmental > Aquatic > Deep subsurface > Groundwater | place: Rifle, Colorado... | reverse complement strand
GGCCAGTACTTGATAGGATAATTATGGGGACAATATCAGTCCAAAGTTTCTTCTACGATTTTTTCAGCGTCGTAATAGGCGCCGCTTATCTGTGGCTGCCGGCCATTACGGCTTATTTCGCTTGGAAGTTTTGGCTGTATTATATAAGGTTGCGTTATGTATCCAAAATTGACTGGGTTCTTTTGGAAATTAAGTTGCCGAGAGAAATGCCCAAGAGTCCGCAGGTGATGGAAATTATTTTAAGCGCCATGCATCAGACCAGAGACGGGGTGATTATTGATAGATATTGGCACGGACTTTTGCGTCCTTGGTACAGTCTAGAGATTATAAGCAAAGAGGGAGTTATTTCCTTTTATTTTTATATTCCGAAATATTACCGAAGGCTGGTGGAGTCGCAGATCTACGCTCATTATCCGGAGGTGGAAATACATGAGGCGGCGGATTACACCAAAGAATTTATCGGTGAAGACACCGAAGCATCCAAAAAAAAATGGACTATTCACTCGGCTGAATATAAATTAAGCGAAGAAGACGCTTACCCGATAAAAACTTACATTGATTACAAGTTGGACAAACTGGAAACGGAAGAGGAGATGAAAAACGACCCCTTGGCTTCTCTGATAGAGCTGATGGGCACGATGAAAGAAGGAGAAAATTTGTGGTACCAGGCGCTTATTATGGCGACTAAAACGGAATGGAAGAGCGCCGGCGTTAAAATCGTGGACAAGATAATGAAAAGAGACAAGAAGAAAAAAGAAGGCGAAATAATTGATTTCGGCAGTATGATATTGTCTCCGGGCGAAAGGATGATTGTGGAAGCCATAGAGAGGAATGTTTCCAAGCTTGGTTTTGACGCTTGTATAAGGTTTGTTTATATCGCCAAACCGGATAAGTATAATCATGTGGTTTCTAACGCCATTCAGGGCTCAATGAAACAATTCAATTCTCTTAATCTGAACGGTTTTAAAAGGACAAACAGCACCAGTTATGTTGATTATTTTTTCAAAAAAACAAGAGAAGGCTGGAGGAGAAAAAGAATGTTTGACGCTTATGTGAACAGATCGGCTTTTTACAAACCCTACAAAAGAAAAACTTTTGTTTTAAACACCGAGGAATTGGCCACCATTTATCATTTCCCGGGAAGTGTCGTCAGGACGCCGTCGCTGGGCAGGATAGAATCCAAGAAGAGCGAACCGCCAGCTGGCTTGCCTGTTTAGATTAAGTTAAAAAATAATGATTTCAAAAGCGAAGATATTGATTGCGGCGATTATTTTTTTTGTTTTAGCCGGTTTTTCGGGATATTTTTTTCTGTCGGCTCCGAAAGATTTTCCGTCGGGCGAAACGATTGTAATTGAAAAAGGAACGGGTTTGGCGGAAATTTCCGGCAAGCTTAAAAAAGAAGGATTTATCAAGAACAAATACGCTTTCGCTTTGTATGCTAGATCTTTGGGCAAATCCAAAAAAATAAAGTACGGGAAATATTTATTTAACGAGCCGGTTTCTATTTTCTCTTTATTGAGCAGATTTACCAAAGGGGAATTTGGTTTCAAACCAGTAAAAGTAACAGTAGTGGAAGGTTTGACGGTAAAAAAAATCGCCGAACTTTTAGGCGATTTTGAAAATTTTGACAAAGAAGAATTTCTGGAAAAAACAAAAAATTTGGAAGGCTATCTTTTCCCAGACACTTATCTTTTTTTACCCTTTGCGGAAACGGAGCAGATTATCGGGACAATGACGGATAATTTCAAAAAGAAAGCGGGCGATGTCGGGAAAGAAATCGTCATTATGGCATCTTTGATAGAAAAAGAAGTGCCGAACAGCGATGATCGGAAAATTGTTTCCGGTATTTTGTGGAAAAGACTGAAACTGGGAATGGCTTTGCAGGTGGATGCGGTTTTTCCGTATATAACGGGAAAACAGAAAGTTTTGTTGGAGGATCTCAAAATTGATTCTCCTTACAACACCTATCTAAACAAAGGCTTGCCGCCCGGGCCGATTTCCAACCCGGGTTTGGATGCGATTATAGCGGCTAAAAATCCCCAAGAAACTCCTTATCTGTATTATCTTTCCGGCCAGGACGGCAAAACCCGTTTTGCCAAAACTTTCAGCGAACATTTGCGGAACAAGGAAAAATATTTGCAATAGAGTATAATTAAAAAAGAACAAAAAAGGTTGTTTTTATTAAAAATTAAATTTATGAGTATGACAATTTTATTTTTAGTCGGGCGAGTTTTATTCGGGGGTTATTTTATAATGAACGGTCTTAACCATTTTATGAAAATGGGAATGATGAAAGGCTACGCTTCTTCTAAGGGCGTGCCGATGGCCGGTTTGGCGGTGACAATCACCGGATTGATGATTTTATTGGGCGGGTTGGGGATACTTATGGGGGTGTATATCCAACTTTCCGTATTGCTCCTGGCAATATTTTTGGTCTTTGTGACGTTTAAAATGCACAATTTTTGGGCGGTAACCGAACCTAATATGAAGATGATGGAGATGCTCAATTTAGTCGGAACTCCATGATCGCCGGTCGCCTAAAAGATCTTGATTATTTGGAAGAGTATGGAAGAGGTATTGATATAGTCCTAAAAAGGATGGAAGAATGGGGTTTGCCATCCCCGCTTTTTCGAAATCTCGTAAATAGTTTTGAAGTTATTTTATTGGGTGACAAATATATAAGTCTTAATGAAAGACAAAGGAAAGTTATCGATGCCTTGTTAATTAAAGGAAAATTAACTGCCCAAGATTGTCAGAAGATTTTAAGAGGAGTGCCGCGAGCAACCATTAATTATGATTTAAGAGATCTAAAAGAACTTGGGGTTATCGAGTCTCATGGAGCGTCGGTCAATATATTCTATACATTAGCTTTTTAGAGGCTTTTATAAGCAATTCCCAAAAGCCGTATAATATAGACCTTTTAATCAATAAATTTGGCTAGAAGTATTTATAAGCAATTAAAAAGAAAAGGCTCTAGACTAGCAAACTCTTAATAATTCTCTTCAATGTCTTTAGTATATCATCTTTATTGTTGTAGCGAAACTCGCATTCTTTCAAGTGAAGCAAGAAAGTTTTTCTGGAAACTCCGTTGAATTTAGCCAGTCGTCTTTTGGCAAAACTCCAAAAGTTTTCAATGCCGTTGACATGAGTTCCTCGGCCGTTGGAATACTCTTTGGAATGATTGATTCTTTTGTGCCTGTAGCCGTCAAGGACAAGACCATCATACGATGTCCATTTGTCCGTATAAATGGTGGTGTTGTTCTTGGCGACTAATCTTTTGATTATGGGCAAAAGCTCTTGTTTTGAGGCGTTTTTGATGATTTGAGTGTAGACTCTGCCGTCTTCTCTCTTCTTGATGCCAAAGACCGGCACTTTGTTTTCCGCTCCTCGGCCTCGCTTTCTTTTATCTTCCGGATGTTTCTTTTTCTTTTTTCCGCCAAAGTATGATTCATCCAATTCCACTTCTCCTTGAAATGACCCGTTCTCTTTCTCTTGAAATTTTAGAATTTCCTTTCGGAAACAGTTAAACCAGTCATTGGCCGTGTTTCTGTTCGCTCCGACGATTTTTGCCGTTTGCGCCGCGGAAATATCGCTGGCAAAACACTTCAAAATTTTATTGACCTTCGTTTGGGAAATTCTCCTGAATTTATATGGCATATTCTAGATTTTAGCATTGATTTGCTAGTCTAGAGCCTAAATTAATTACCTTTGATGTACTGTTCTTGTTTATCTTCCTCGTGATATTCATATTCAGCATTGACCTGCCAAAGATTATTGCGCTCCCCTAAAATATTTCTAGCCGCGAGAATGCCCGTTAAGATAGCATGATCCATGTTGTTATATCTGTACATACCGCCACGACCAATTGTTTGAAAATTTTTATATCTTTCTAAGTGTGCGCGAATAATATCTAGAGAGTTTTTGTAGCCACTATAATATGCAGGGTAAGCAAGTTTCTCCCGCAAAACAAACCAATCTATCACTTGATAATCAGATAAAAATTTAAGCTTTTCTAATTCATCAATAGCTAAGCTCTTTAAGTCTTCATCTTTTTTGTTCCACAAATTATCACTTTCAAATGTGAAGTACTCGCAAGCAATCAACCCGTGTCCAGCTTTAGACATTTCTTTTGAAAAATTTGTATAGCTTGACAATCTTGCCATTTTCACGGATTCTTCGTGCACATATATCCAATTGTCAGGAAAGATGTCTTTTTTGTTTACAATAAGATTGACCGTAATGTGGGACCGATAATATAAGGAATCAACAGCCTTGGAAACTTCAATAGGGGGCTTGGAAGAAAAATTTTTAATTAATTCTGTAATGGGCATGCTCGAAAGAAAATAATCGGCCTTCCATTCAAAATGACCGTCTTTGCTGGAAGTAATAACTGAATTTATTGCATTGCTGTCATTTTTTACCGATAGAACCTCCGCCCCGCAAATTATTTTGCCACCCTTCTTTTTTATTTCTTCCGCCATTTTGGCATACATCATACCCGCGCCCAATCTTGGATAGTTGAATTTCTCAACTAAGCTTTTGACGCTCCTGCTGATCCCAAGTGAATGAAGGATAGCAGATAAAAAACTTAAATTCTTTATCCTTTGACCCGCCCATTCTGCTTCAATTTCATTACAGGAAATTCCCCAGACTTTTTCAGTATAAGTTTTAAAAAACATCTTAAAAAGTCTGGCCCCAAAATTCTTTGTTATCCAATCTTCGAATGTTTGCGGCTTAAGATTCCTTAAAAAAAATTTTGCCTTAAAAAAATCTATAGCAACCTTAAAAGCTTCGACAATTCCAAGTTTTTTCAATACTTCTATTGGTTTTACCGGATAGGAAAAGAAAGTATTTTTGTAGTATATTCTGGTGATACGGTTAACTTCCAAAAAATCTTTTCCCAAAATCTCAACCCAAAGCTGTTTTACCTCTCTGTTTTTGGTAAAAAAACGATGCGGTCCCAAATCAAATAACTCATTTTTAAAATTTATTGTTTTCGAAAGGCCGCCCACAATATCATCTTTTTCCAAAACCACCACATCAAAACCATTCTTGCTTAGCTCATATCCGGCAGCCAAGCCAGAAGGTCCCGCGCCAATTATTATCACTTTCTTTTTCATTTATCGTTTAATAAACCAACCATATGGTATTGTTCGCAAAAAATAATAAATATCAAAAAAAACATCGCCTGTTTTTAAACCGCGCCACAATCTTCTTGCGATAAAACGGGGACTTAAGTAAAGCTCCCTGTAAAATTTATCGTAATACTTGCGTATTACATCAAATTCAAGATTGGGGTGTTTATAAACACTGCTTCGTTCAGCATGAAAAATATACTTTGACCAATCCCTTGACTTTATCAATCCTTTCTTATCCCAATCCTCAAATACTGGTGTGCCAGGCAAAGGCATAAGGATTCCGCACTTAGGCAAATCTAGATTTATTTCCTTGGCAAATTTTATAGTATCTTGCATTGTTTCTTCCGTGTCGCCAGGAAGACCAACCATAAAAAATCCCAAAGACTCAATACCCGCTTTTTTAATCATATTTGCCGCATGCTTTATTTGCTCCAAAGTTATTCCTTTATTTACGGCTTTTATAATGTTTTGATTCCCTGATTCAATTCCAATACTTACTCTGTAGCACCCTGCCTTCTTCAAAAGTTCAAGGAGTTCTTCGTCCATGCGGTCAACTCTCATTCCGTTATAAATATTCCAAGGAAAAAATAATCTTTTTTTTATTATAAGACGACAAATTTCTTTTGCACGATTTAAATCTGTCGAAAACCCATCTTCCCAGATATGAATTTCTTTAAAACCAAGTTTCAACATATACTCCATTTCATCTACAACCCGATTGGCTGACTTCGCTCGAAAATTTCTTGAAAAAACTGTTTTATTGCAAAAAACGCAAGAAAAAGGACATCCTCTGCTCGTCTCCATAGCCCCCACCGGATTACGACGACTGTTGATCCTTGGAGTATGATACTTTTTAATATCATACAAATGCCAAGCCGGATATGGCAAGAAATCAAGATCATCCAAAAAAGGCCGGCGGGGATTTATCTTTATTCCCCCATTTTTTTTATAGGCGATGCCTAATATTTCTTCATGTTTTTTACCGCTTACTATTTCTCTCATTATTTCTTCTCCTTCACCAATAACCACAATATCAAAAACAGAATTATTTAAAGTCTCCTCAGGCAATGTTGTGGAATGAACACCGCCGGCAATAAGAAGCGCATTAGGCATCTTTTCTTTTACTTTTCTGGCAATATCAAACGCTTCCTTGCTCAAAGCGCTGGTAAAACTAATTCCAACAAAATGAGGCGCAAATTCTTCTAATAATTTATCAATGTCTTTTTCAGGATTGTTTGAGACAGTCAAATCCAAAATGTGAACGTCATGACTATCTCTCAACAAACTGCCCCCTATGCTGGCAAGAGATATATAAGGAATCACAGGAATTGCAACTCTTATTTTAGTACCGGCAAAAACTTCAATTGAAGTGTGCGGATAAATTAATAAAATTTTTTTTCGATCCATGTTGTGTTTTTTAGGACTTTAAAAATTGTTTTTTTGTGCTGCCCCAAGCAATCAGTAAATTATAGCCTATTCTGCATAATTCCACTTTCGGCGGCATACTGCTTTTCAAGCCGTGAAATATATAATTTTTCGTCGAATACAGAATTATCCTTGCTATTATCTTAAAACGATGAAATAGGACCCACTTAAAATAAAAAAACAATGAACTTTTTTTATACTGCTCAACTTCATAATTCGCGTAAAATTTAGAAGTTCCCTCCCAAAAATTATCTACCCTCCCTTGGGACCAATGAATGTCATAAAATCCTTTTAGTGTTCCGACTTTGAATTTTCTGTCAAACTCGACCCGCTCATGCACCGGACGTATAAAACTGGCGCCGGTTTTTCTGTTAAATAAGCGAATCTGATACATGGGGTAATTTGAAGCACACTCAATCTTTCTGTTTTCTATAAAAATTCTCATCGGAATTTTGTATATTAAATACTTGTTTTCTTGGCTTGCGACAATCTTTCTTATTTCATCAACGGCATCATAGGACAAACTGTCATCCGAATCCAAAAAAATATACCAATCATTAGTCGCAGCATCGAGATTTTTGTTTCTTACCGTGGCCTTATCGCTCACACAAGACAAGTTTTTTTCTTCAGAATCATATTGTTTTATAACTTTACATCCGTACTCTTTACCAATCTGTAATGTTCCATCAATACTGTTTCCATCGCAAATAATTATTTCTGAAAAGTTTTTCACTGATTCAAGGCACCTTCTTAAAACTTTTTCAGAGTTTAAGGTCAAAATGCCCACCGAGCAGGATATCTTTTTATTGTTCTGAATCGTTTCCATAATTATTATTCATTTAGTTTAGTATAAATCGAAAGATATTTCCACCTGTCCCGTGTTCCCATAAAAAATTATTTTTTTGCCAGTTTCTTTGTGTGGGATGTCGCTTTTTATGCTCAAATTATGAATCAATTCGTTCTTATTATATATAATTTTTTTAACTGATTTATTTTTTGACAAAAGAAATTCTTTTATTTTAATTTTATCCGTTTTAAAAATATAATCTCTTTCCAAACTTACATTATTCAATGATTCTCCGTTCCGACGAGAAAGAACAGTGCTAAAACTTGCTCTGTTGTTGGCCTTGTCAATATAAGTTTCAACATTACAGGCAAAATGGGAAGCAAACTGACTGTAATTTCTATGAATTTTTGTTAAAAAATCTTTTGCCCTGACAAAGGTTGCCTTAAAGTTGCAACCCTTAATTTCAACAAAAAGAAAATACAACAATTCCTTTAAGTCTTTTTTGTTTTCTTGAAAAAAGAGTTTCAATTTATTATTGTTTTTCTCTTTGATATAAAAATTTAAAGGATCATCGCTTCCCCACTCCTTGAATACGATATGGTTTACTTTTTGAGAAGAATAAAAGCCAAGCAACGATCCTCCTCCCGCCCTCGGCCCCCACATAGCATTTTGAGGCTGTTTCCGCCCCCTCAATATTGCAGTGTAATTTTTATTTTTAACAGTTAAAAAATCTCCATTTTCAAAATAAAGCCACATACTTTTTTCTTTATGATTATCTCTTGCTTCCCAATGTTCCATGATATTTTTCTGCAACAACAATCTTGCCATCCATGCGCAATTTGCATTCCAAAAAATACGACACTGAAAATTATTGGCACCCCCAAAATGATCATTTATTCCCCCGTCATCCATTTGATGCCTCTGCAACTGCAAAAAAGCTTTTTTTGCATAATCTATATATGGCCCATTGCCGAAAATTTCGCGACTCCTTAAAAAACAACAGATGTCATAAGCATTGCTGGCAATTTCATAATCAGAAAGAAAATACCAACGTTTTGTTTCAAAATTGATATTTTTTACTCCATCAGGACCGTACATTCCGATAAGAGCATTAGTCATTTTTAATAGTAAATTACTATACTGGCTGTTTTCAATACCAAGAGATTCAAGAACATGATCAATAAAAACGAAATGGCGCGAGTGATAAAAAGGAGTTGTGTCGTAAATTCCTTTATAAATTTTGTATTCTTTATATAAAGAATGATAAGGAATAATGCCGTCATTCCAAATTTCTTTTAAGCTTTTTTCCACCGAAGCAATAAGCACCTTCTCCCACTCTTTTTTTTTAAAAATTTTATAAGCAGTAGCCAAACCAGTCCCTCCCCAAAGTCTCTGGTTGGTAACTTCTTTTTTTACACATGCGTCCTTAAGGTAAGAATCACAGTTTTTAAAAACAGTATCTCTAATTTTATTTGCTTCTTCGTTTGACAACAAACTGCCACATTCCAGATAAAAAAAAGATAAGGCGTCGGAGCAAGCTCCTGAATCTATGACGGAATTTGACATATTTCTACCGTCTAATCTTCCCGGCCAGAATATCCAAGAACCAGTTTCTGGATCTTGGATAAGGTTTTCTGTCGTTCTCAAGGCTCTTTTTCTCGCCCTAAGAAAATATTTTTTATCTTTTAAAATTTTAAACAGAACAGTGTCAATTATTACACTGTAAACATTTTTGCCCGTATGTTCTATGTTGTGTTTGCGACAAACTAAAACACCGTTTCCTTTTGTCTGAAACTCAAAAAAATCAGATATTCTTTTAAAGAAGCCTATGTCCATAAAAATCAAAAGTTTTTTTCAAGCCGCTTTCTAGATTATACTGAGGATAATAACCCAGTATATTTTTCATTTTTGATATGTCCGGACATCTTCTCAACATGTCCCCTTTCTTCCTGGGGGGCAAAAAAGTAATTTTTGTTTTTTTATTTGAGATTTTAATTATCTTGTTGGCCAAATCATTCACGGATGTTTCTTGACCTGTGCCGATATTAATCGCTTCTCCATCCGCGCTTGATTTTATTATTGCCATGAGTGTGGCATTTAAATTGTCTTCGATGTAAACAAAATCTCTCGTTTGCATCCCATCTCCAAAAATAGTTATTGGCTTATTATCTAAAACTTGTTTTAAAAATATGGCTGTGACAAAACCATAACTAGACGATTCTTGTCTTGGTCCATAAACATTGAAAAACCTGAGAGATACTGTTGGCAAGTCATACACTTCATTATAAACCCTAAAATAGTTTTCCCCTATCGATTTCACAGCAGCATAGGGCAATCTCACATTAAGAGGAGTATGATCTTCTCTCCCTGGTATATCGTTGGAATCTCCATATATTTCAGAGGATGACGCGAATATTGCCTTTTTCACGCTGGACAATCGGGACAACTCCAAAAGAATTCTTATGCCGTCTATGTCTTTCAATACCGAGATTGGGTCGTCTATTGTCCTCTTGACGCCAACAAGAGCAGCATAATGTATAACATAATCTATGTGATTTTCTTTAAATACCTTATTTAAAACTCTTTTTTTATTAACATCTCCTTTTACAAAAATAAAATTGTTTTTTAATTTAAGCTCCGAAATATTCTCCAAATTCCCCGTTGACAGATTATCCACACATATCACCTTAGCCCCTACATCCAAAATCAATTTTCTGCACATAGAAGACCCAATAAACCCGGCTCCACCGGTTATCAAGAAAGTTTTGCTTTTTAATTTTTCAAATTTTTTTTCAATTTCCATATACCATTGCTAATTATTTATAAAATTTCTTCAAGCGCCGACTAAAATTAAAATACCAATCAATTGCTTTAGTAATTCTTATTTTAAATTGCCACAAGGGCATGCTTCTTAAAATGACATTGCGATTAATTAAAAAGGGATTTATATTATTTTTTATTAAACCGGGCCTTATCGTAAAAGCGCCCTTGAAGCCAATGAGTTTTAAAGCCTCAATAGCTTCGCCCGCATAATGCCCACCCGGATAAGCAAAATAATTAAAATTTTCATCATTAAACAGCTCGCTTTTCATTTCTTTAGTTGTTAGCCTGTCTAGCAACAAATGGCTTTTTGAGTGAAACTGAAAATCAATATTGTGTCTTTTCATTTCCTTTATCTGCAACGTACTCAAAAGATCTAATTTTACTCCGGTATTATTTTTAAAAGCCAATTTGTCAAGAACAATGAATATTGTAACAGGAATTTTGTATTTTTTCAAAATAGGCAGGGCATTAAAATACAAGTCGGCATAACCGTCATCAAAGGTGATCGCCACGGCTTTTTTTGGTAAAAATTTTTTTTTATTTATAAAATCGATAATATCATCAATCGTCACAAAGACATACTTATTCTTTTTTAAAAAACTGATCTGTTCATCAAAAACCTTAGGCGATACGGCTAAACTCAATTTCTCTTCAGAAATTGAGTGATAGCAAATAACTGAAATTTCGCGAAAATTTATAAAGATATTTAAAATATCCCTAATTAACAAAAAAAAACGATATATAATATTTTTAACTTTGTCCCTCATATAAACAACTTACTATTTTAAATATTAGATTATCCAAATTATGATTTTTTGTTACATAATCTATTAAACTGAAGCTATTATTGATTTTTGCTAGATAAATTATCTTGTCTGCCATATCTTCTGTTTTTTTGTCAACTATATTATCTTCTTTTAAAATATCTTTAAACGCTTCATTGGAAGTTACTACGTTTAATCCGCAGGCCATCGCCTCAAGCACCGCTTTGTCCAAACTGCCGGTATCGCTAAGGTTTATAAACAAATCTCCGCTTTGATAAAATTCCGCGATGTATTTATTTGGTATGGGGCCGACGAATTCAACTATATCATCAAGTTTTTTTTCTTTAATTAAATTTTTAAGTTTTTCAAAATAAGTTTTATCATCTTTCAAAATCGGCGCTCCGGCAATTTTTATTTCAAAATTAAAATCTTTGTTTTTCAAAATCTCCGCCGCATTTATCATAATTTCATAATTTTTCACGGGCGAAATTCTGCCAACGCTTATTATTTTAAATTTTGAGCCATCTTTTTTTGTTTCTGCGGGTTTAAATTTATTTATATCTATTCCGTGCCCTGTTATTTCCACTTTCTTAGACGGCAATCTGAAACTTTCCTTGGAAGCGGTAAAAATTTTGTCTACTAATTTTTCGGCCAGTTTAAGTTTCCAGTTGACGGATTTGTGCGTATACCACAATAATGTTTTTTTTCTGAAAATTTTCGGCAATAAATGAGCGCCTAAAACATATTCCGGGCACATATGGAAAAACACGCCGTTAACTCTCGGCAACAATTTCAATAAAAACCATTGATATTTGAAAATTTTTACCAATC
>Ga0209211_10010882_pt1 | contig 11768 bp, 8 predicted proteins | sample RifGroA2_FD_183992 | JGI IMG/M metagenome (GOLD analysis project Ga0209211, IMG submission 183992) | Groundwater microbial communities from Rifle, Colorado, USA - Groundwater A2 (SPAdes) (version 2) | ecosystem: Environmental > Aquatic > Deep subsurface > Groundwater | place: Rifle, Colorado... | reverse complement strand
CCTGCGACATGCCACACCCCTCATGCGTCGACGGACCCGAAGTTCTTCAAGGAGGTCACGCACCCGCCGTTTGCGTCACGTTCCTGCGGGGAGTGCCATGTCGCAGGGGAAAAACAGTGAAGGGAGAGGGCGCGACCATGCGGTACAGGGTTTTTTCTGGCATCTTTTTCCTCCTCGTCCTTCTGTCCGCCGCCGCGGCGTACCCGGCCGACGTGCACCGTCTCAAGCCCGGCGCGAAAGGGAAGATCTGCGCGAACTGCCACGTCGACTTCCAGGAGAAGCTCAAGCGGCCGTTCCTTCATACGCCCGTAAAACAGGGGGACTGTTCCGGTTGCCACAATCCCCACACCTCCTCCCACGGGAAATTGCTGGAGGCCGATCCCTCCAGGATCTGCCTCCGCTGCCATGAGGGGATTGCGCCGGAAAAAGCGAAAAGCACGCACAAGGTCGTCGTCGACGGCAAATGCACCAGTTGCCACGATCCCCACTCGGCGGACAACAAGTGGAACCTCTTGAAAGAGGGGAACGACCTCTGCTTCGGGTGTCACAAGGATCTCGGGCAGGCGGTAAAGAAGGCCAGGTTCAGGCACTCGCCCGTGGAGAAGGGGTGCCTCAACTGCCACGACCCGCACGCGTCCGGAAAATTCGCGCATCTTCTGAAAACCGATGTGCCCGCATTGTGCACGAACTGCCACAAGGCCGACAAACCCGCGTTTACACGGCAGCACAGCGGTTACCCCGTCGCGAATGCGCGGTGCACTTCGTGCCACAATCCCCACGGCTCGGAAAAGGCCGCCATCATGTACGCGAATGTCCATCGGCCGGTCCTGAGCAAAATGTGCAATCAGTGCCATGAATCCCCGTCCTCCCCGACCCCGTTCAGGGTCATAAAGCCAGGGTATGAATTGTGCCGGGGATGCCACTCGAAAATGGTCAATGAAACCTTCGGGAAGAACCAGTTGCACTGGGCGTTGGTCGGCAAGAACGGTTGCCTCGCGTGCCATACCCCCCATGCGTCCTCGGAGGCGGCCCTGCTGAAGGGGCCCATGATCACCGTATGCGGAGCGTGCCACGCCGATACGATCAAGAGGCAGGAAACGTCCCTCGCGAAGCATGAACCCGTTACGAAAGGGGAGTGCAACGTATGCCATTCCCCGCACGCATCCGATGCCTCTCTGTTGATGATGAATCCTTCGGTCATTGATCTATGCGGCAGTTGCCACAACTGGGGGAAGCATTCCTCGCACCCCGTCGGGGAGAAGATCCGCGATATGCGGAACAGGAACCTGAGCGTCAATTGCCTGAGTTGTCACCGTTCGCACGGGACGCCATACAAGAAGATGGTCCCCTTTACGACGTCCACGGATCTGTGCGTCCAGTGTCATAAACAGTAAATGAGGTGATTCCATGCGAAATTCCCGGGTGAAAATCATCGTCTCCATCGCGGCGATGTTGTTGCTGGCGAAGGAGTCGATCGGTGCGGAGGTGCTGAAGTTGAGGCATTTCCAATCCGTCTATGCGGACGACAAGGATGCGGGGTTCACTGCTCCCGAAGGGGTAGGATGCGACGAGAAAGGCCACATTCTCGTCGCCGATTCGGGTAACGGGCGTCTCGTTCAATTTACCTTGATCAATGGGAAAGCGATGCCCGACAAGGAAATCAGGGTGCCCGAATTATCCTTCCCGGTGCGGGTTCAAACCAATTCGAAAGGCGAGATCTTCGCCCTTGATGGCCGTCAGAAACGAGTCGTTCGATTCAGTCCGGCAGGAGAGTACCTGGGGCGGGTGGATGCCGCGGATTCGCCTCCCCCTTCAACCGTCATCCCTCGAAGTTTCGACATCGGCAAGGACGACTCCATCTATCTTCTCGATGTGTTCGGAGGCAGGGTGCTGGTCCTGACTCCGGGGGGGAAATTCGCAAGCAAGATCGATTTCCCGGATGGCTATGAGGTTATCTCCGACCTGGCGGTCGATGGGAAGGGAACGATTTTCCTGATCGACAGCGTCAAGGCATTGGTGTATGTCGCAGCGAAAGGCTCCGGAAAATTTTCCCCTCTGACCGAATCGATGAGGGACAGGATGAAATTCCCCGCCACGATCACCACGGACGGACACGGAAATATCTATCTGGCGGATAAGAATGGTGGCGATATATATATCGTTGGTCCGGACGGTTCGTTCAAGGGGGAGCAGTTGACGATGGGGTGGAAAGAGGGGCAACTCCGCTACCCCTGCCAGTTATGTATCAACGACAAAGGCGAAGTCTTCGTCGCGGACAAGGAGAACAATCGGATACAGATATTTTCCACGGTCCGATAACCTTCCAAGGACGAAGAGAGGTGGCCGGCGTAACGGGTAATACCAAGGAGCGTAATACGGGTTCGGAATGTCCCGTCTGATATTTGGATTGATTTCCCTGCTGTTCTTCCTCTCCGGAGCGGCCGCCCTGATCTACGAGGTGGTGTGGTTCCGGTCTTTTTCCCTCCTCTTCGGCGCATCCCACCTTGCGGTAACGACGGTGCTATTCGTGTTCATGGGAGGGCTTGCGCTCGGAAGCCATCTCCTCGGGAAACGGGTCGAGCGGCACGCAAAACCTCTGAGATTGTATGGCTGCCTGGAGCTTGGGATCGCCGTATTTGCCGCTTTATTCGTTCTTCTGATGAAATTGTATCCGCACGTGTATGTACCTCTCGCGCAGTTGGGGGCGAACAACACGGTGTACCTTTCCTCCCTGCGGATCGTGCTCGCCGTTGCCTCCATGCTTATACCCGCCACGCTAATGGGTGGAACGCTCCCTGTGCTGTCGGGCCTGGTTTCGTCGGGGCCGGAGCGGCTGGGAGCGCGGCTCTCCTTCCTGTACGGCATCAACACCATCGGCGCCGTGGCGGGCGTCCTGGCGGCGGGGTTTCTCCTCCTCCCGTACCTGGGCGTGGACGGCACTATTACGGTCGCGATCGGGATCAACCTGGCGATCGGCCTTTCCTCGATCGCCCTGCATGAAACGGTGTCGTCGCATCTCGTGAGGGAAGCAGAAGACCCCCGAAGGATAAATGGGATGGCCGGGAAACCTGAACCCTTTGCTGTTGCGGGATCGACGACACGTATCCGCTTTCGTCTTGTGCTCTGGGGAATCGGATTCAGTGGATTCTGTGCACTGGGGTACGAGGTGCTGTGGACCCGGATCCTCAGCATTGTCGTAGGAACTACGGTGTACGGTTTTACCATCATGCTGGCTGCCTTCCTGTCAGGGATCGCATCCGGCAGCGGTGCCTGCGGCCTCTTCCTGAAATTCGCGCGCGGCAGGGAAGAAGACAGAAGGCTCTTCACCGGCTTCGGGCTGGTGCAGATCCTCATCGGGGCCACCGCCCTGCTGGTGACGTACACCCTACGGGATTTACCGGCGGAGGCGATTCGTATCCAGAACCTGTTCCTGGGAACTGATATGAGCGTGTTCGAGGTGAGGCTGGCTGCGAATATCCTGGTCGCGTTCTGCTACATGTTTCTCCCGGCGTTCTTCATGGGGGTCGCTTTTCCGCTGGCGGGGAGGATCCACGCGGAATTCCGGAGCACGGCAGGTAGTTCAGTGGGGGAGGTTCTCACCTGCAATACGATCGGTGCGATTCTCGGCGCCTCGCTCAGCGGGTTCGCCCTGATCTACCTCTTCGGAATCGAGAGGTCTCTCCAGATCCTTGTCGCACTGAACGTGGGGACCGGTCTGTTGATCGCGGCGAGCACAGCGGGACGCCCTCTGGTGACATGGGGGACTGCGGCCGTGACCGCGGCGGTACTCCTCTCCCTCGCGCTCAACCCCGGCCGCTGGAAAGGTTGGGACACGAAATATTTCGCCATCTACCGAAACAACCAGCGGGAGGCATTCGACAGTCCCGGAAAGATCGAGGACGCGATGGAGAATACCGACGTGCTTTTCTTCCGGGAAGGGATCAACGAGACGATCAGCGCGATCAAGGTGAAAGGGGCGACCCAGGCGTTGCTGGTCAACGGGAAAGTGGTCGCCTCCTCCATGAAGCAGGACATCCAGTGTCAGATGGCCCTGGGACACCTGCCGGTGCTGCTGCACGCAAACCCGAGGAAGGTCTGGGTCCTTGGGCTTGGGACCGGAATGACGCTGGGAGCGGTTTCCGTCCACCCGGAAGTCGAAAAGATCACCCTCGCCGAAATCGAGCCCAATGTCGTCCCCGCTGCAAGAATGTTCCGTCGCTTCAATCACGATGTCCTGGACAGTCCGAAACTCTCGATCCACTACAATGACGGACGGAACGACCTGCTTACCACCAAGGAAAAGTACGATGTGATCACCGCGGACCCGATCCACCCCTGGGCGCGGGGGTCGGCTTACCTGTACACGACGGAGTACTATCGACTGGCCGCGACAAGGTTGCTTCCGGGCGGGATCATGTGCCAGTGGCTTCCGCTCTACGAATTGACCGTCGACGACCTGAAGAGCGTCGTCAGGACGTTCATGAATAATTTCCGGTACGCCATGCTCTGGTCGACGCATTGGGATGCGGAGTTGATCGGGAGCAACGATCCGATCCTGATCGACGTGGCGGGGCTGGAGCGCAGAATTTCCGCGTCGGCCGTAGCGGGAGATTTGAAGGCGGTCGAGATGGGATCCGCTTCCGACCTCCTGAGCTATTTCGTGGCCGGAACGACGGGGTTGGCGGAGTTCAGCCGGGACGGCACGGTGAATACGGACGACAACCTGTACCTGGAATTTTCCGCTCCCTTCTCCGTCGGCAAGAACCGGATGGGCCGCAATGCGTACGCCTTGACGAGGTACCGGGAGAACCTGTTCCCATACCTCCTGCCTTTAAAGGGAGAGTTGGAACGGCGAGACCAGAAGGCGCGTTGGCAAAACCGCATGGAAGTTGCGAAGGTGTATGATCGCGCCCATGCCCGCTACCTCGGGGGGGGGAGTGACACGCCCGAATTCCGGCTGTTGCTGGCACGGCTGGAGACAATGGATCCGGGGTTTGCACCGGCGCGCTTCCTGAAGCGGGAATACCTGGACGAGCTGGCAAGAGCCCCGAAACTCCTCAGGCAGAATTCGTTTGCATTGAGGAAGAAGAACGGGGAGAAGACCGTCCTGGAAATCTCTTCGGTTGCGATGCGAATTGGTCCGGAGCGGGCCGTAGTGGTCTTTGCCGACAACCGGGCCAAGATCATCTACGGGCAAAGATATATCGACGCGCGGGCTGAGGAGATGGAAAGGATCATCGGGAACTTTGTCGATGGCGTGAACGTGGGCCTGGAGGAGGTCTACAGGAAGGACGCGGATCTGGCCAGGGCGAAAGGGAATTCATTCCCCGATCTCGTTGTTACAACGGGGAGGATGAGGGCGGTCATAGAACAGAAGGTTCGGCAGATTACCGGGGACGACGGGAGGTAGCAAGAAAAGGGAATTGTTCCTCCACGCTGTTCATTTTTCCTTCATGCGTTTCGCTTTTTCCAGGTACAGGGCCGCCTCCGGCAGATCCGGTTTCAATTGCAGTGCCATGGAAAAACTGGCAATCGCCTGATCCCATTTCCCTTGCTTTGCAAGGGCAACCCCCAAATTGTAATGAGCCTCCACGAAATCCGGTTTTTTTCGAATTGCCCTAACAAAGTGATCTATGGATTGATCGATTTCCCCCAGCGCGGCAAAGGAAGTGCCTGTGTGGAAATGTATCTCCGCATTTTTTGGGCTGCCGGGTTCGAGTCTTAATGCTTCCAATAAGTGATGAATCCCCTCCTGATCTTTTCCCAGTTGTGTCAGAGAGAATCCAAGGTTTGAGTGGTTCTCCGCCGAGTCAGGTTTAATATTTAAGGCCCTCCTGAAATACCCGACGGATCCTTCGAGATTTTCTTGGTTGGCTAACGCGATACCCATACCGGTAAGGGCTTCCTCATTATCCGGATACCTATGCAGCACCTCCGAAAAATTGGAAATCGCCTCATAAAACATCCCTTGTTTCGCGAGAGTATTCCCGAGCAAGTTGTGAGCCACGTAGTTGTCATCAACTGCATGGACCGCGTGCCGGAATAGAGTAATGCTGTTTTCCCAATAAGTTAATTGAATCCATGTAAGCATGGAGGAGGCAATTAACACGAAGCTTGCCGTGATAGCGAGAGCAGCATTTCGATGCCGCTTTTCGGGTGCGATTGCCGGGATACCCCATGCTGCGATTATGAAAAGGCCGATGAGTGGAATGTAGGTGTACCGATCCGCCATGGATTGATTTCCCACCCGATATACCAAAGCCATCCAACAATAAGAGGTGGATGACGCCGTGCCATTCGAAGAAACATGGCGGATATAACCGCAAGAAACAAGCCAGCCCCTACCCCTTGCAATATTGTCAGACTATTGGGCAATGGGTAGATGACGGAAAGATTGTGCGGCCAGATCATTTTGAACAAATAATTTACGTAGGTGACCAGTGCATTAATCAATCGGAAGCCTAACGGAACTCCGATGAATTTTGCTACCGCCCCTCCTTTTAATTGAGCATGAAATGTAATGACGCAGGACGAGATGGAAAGGGCCAGAAACGGCAATTTCTCCAGAATCAATTTCTTGAAGTGTGATTTTTCTTTTTCCCGTGGATTGGTGTCTTGGGCATCAGCTTTTGCATTGTTGAGAGATATCCGCTGTAAAGGCCAATAATCCATTAGTAAGAGAACAAACGGGAGCGTAACGAGCATGGGTTTTGACATGAGGCCGAGGGCGAAAGCGAATAAAGTAAACAGATACCTCCGGTAACCAGGGCGCTTGACATACCAATCATATAATATCAACGTGATAAAAAAGAAAAACGCACTCAATACATCTTTACGCTCTGCAACCCAAGCAACAGACTCCACGTGGAGTGGATGAAGAGCGAACAACGCCGCGACAAAAAAACTTTTCCAGTGCGACTTGGTAGTTCCAAATAACAGAAAATATAACAGAAAAGTGTTGATCAGATGGAATATTACATTAACCAGGTGGTGGCCTTTTGGATAGAGGTCGAATAATTGTACATCAAGCATATGCGATAGCCAGGTCGCTGGATGCCAGTTTGATGCATGAATGGAAGTGAACGCCCAAGTAATGTTATTGATATTTAATCCAGTGTTAACATGTTGGTTATTAATAATATAAGGAGGATCGTCATAGTTTATAAATTCATGATCGCTGGTCTGGTAATATATTCCAAACGTTACTGAAATAAGAAGAATGCAAGTCCATGTTTTCACGTTCATCGGAATTTCCTTCTGGAACCGCTGGCGGTTCTGGCCATTCGGAGTACAAATCCCTCCTGTTTATAGTTACCATCAGTGCCCGGACGATGAGGGGAAAGCTCGAAAGACTCCTCTCATGCGGAGATGGTATAGTATACAAATCATTCATGAAAATGGAATGGTTCGCCCCCGTAATGGATCAAAGATACAACGGGTCACGGTAATCACGACATGAAGTGGACCTGCACGACCTGCGGAAACGGGATAATCAAAATCATCATAAAAAACGCGACCGCCATTGGCGGTCATTACGATATATATTATTGCGACCAATGCATGATCGGCAAGACCACGCCGGTCATTCCCCTAGCAGACCTTGCGAAACTGTATTCAAAGGAAGTTTACCGATCAGAAACCGGCAAGCGCTTTCACGGACCGATAGAAAAGTTGATCTACCTCTGGCGCCTTCAAAGGAAGAATAGGATTGAAAAACACGTCGGTAAGGGAAAGATCCTGGATATAGGGTGTGGTCGCGGCCTTTTCCTCGATATTATGAGAACGTACGGCTGGACCGTACTGGGGGTTGAATTCGGACAGGAAGCAGTTGAGACCGCATCCTCTGCCTATGGGATTGATATCATCAATGAAACGAGGATGCAGAGCGAATTGTCGGATGAGGAATTCGATGTCATCACGATGAATCACGTCCTCGAACATATGTACGATCCTGCGGAAACCATTCGTGAATGCGCAAGAACCTTGAGAAAGGGGGGGTTGCTGGTTGTCTCGGTACCGAACATCCGGAGCTTGCAGGCCGCCTTTGGCAACCGGGACTGGTTTCACCTGGATCCACCTTACCATCTGAACCATTTTTCCGAGCAGGGGTTGACGAAACTTCTGGAGAATCATTCTTTTTCGATTCGCAAAGTGAGAAGATTCGATCCGGAGTACAACATATTCGGCTGGCTCCAAACCTTGCTGAACCGGACAGGGATCCGGAAGAATCTGTTCTACGATTCATTGAAAACGAAAACATTGAGGGAGCAGCAACTTCCCGATGGAACGGGTTGGGGGCTGTTGTGGACCTTCATCCTCCTGCCCGTTTTTGCTCCGTTGGCGCTGGTCCTTTCTCTCTCCGAATCCTATTTGTTCCATAGAGGCGGAACGATCGAGGTCTATGCAACAAAAGCGGGAGAACTTCCGAAATGATTCAGGGTAAGAAACTGGTAGTCGTCATGCCGGCGTATAACGCGGAGAAGACGCTCCGGCAGACGTTCGGGGATTTACCCCATGAATACGTCGACGAGGTAATTCTGGTTGACGACGCCTCCCGGGACAACACCGTGGAAATTGCCCGGACCCTCGAAATCAATACCATCGTTCATCGTGAAAACAGGGGATATGGGGCAAACCAGAAAACCTGCTACAAGGAAGCCCTCCGGCTCGGTGCGGATATCGTCGTCATGATCCACCCCGACTATCAATATTCTCCGAAACTGGTCACCGCGATGGCTTCGATGGTTGCATCGGGCCATTACGATGTCGTCTTGGGGTCGCGGATCCTCACAGGGGGAACTCTCAAGGGAGGGATGCCGATCTACAAATACATTGCGAACCGGTTCCTCACCCTGGTTGAGAATATTCTGCTGGGGGTCAAGCTGTCCGAATACCACACGGGGTTCCGCGCCTTCGGCAGGGAGGTGCTCGAGACGATTCCCCTCGAGCGAAACTCGGACGATTTCGTCTTCGATAACGAGATGCTCGTGCAGGCCGTATATTTCGGGTTCCGGATCGGCGAGGTCAGCTGTCCGACAAGATATTTCGAGGATGCTTCCTCCATCAATTTTTCAAGAAGCGTCACGTATGGATTCGGGGTCCTGTCCACGGCCATGAAATATCGCTTGCAAAAATCAGGTGTCAGGAATGATTCCATCTTTCGAAAATAGAAAATCCGGTATTTCATAGCCATGCGTAAAACACGTTCCGTATCCCCGCAAACAGTTGGATGTATCGCCTTGGCGGTCATGGTATTCCTGGTCTTCGGCCAGGTCCAGAGCCATCCCTTCACCAACTTTGACGACCCCGGGTACGTCCTCGATAATCCGAACGTGAAAGCAGGTCTGACGAAAGAGGGACTTGCGTGGGCCTTCACAACGATGCACATGGGCAACTGGCACCCGTTGACATGGATTTCCCACATGTTGGATGTCGAAATGTTCGGGTTGTGGCCAGGGGGTCCCCACCTGGTCAACGCATTTTTCCATGGACTGAGTTCGCTCGCACTGTTCTGGGTCCTGTTTCGGATGACAGGCAATGTGCCCCGCTCCTGGGTCGTTGCCGCGCTCTTCGCGGTGCATCCACTCCACGTGGAATCCGTGGTATGGGTTGCGGAAAGAAAGGATGTCTTGAGTACTTTTTTCTGGATGGCGACGATGTGGGCGTATTGGCGATACACGACGTCGCCCCGAATCGGAAGTTACTTCCTCGTGGCCGCCTTTCTGGCCCTCGGCCTGCTGAGCAAGCCGATGCTGGTGACGCTTCCCTTCGTCCTCCTCCTCCTCGACTACTGGCCGTTGCAGCGATTCCGGCCGGGTCCAGGGGGTGTAGACACGGGTAGGTCCGAGACGTGGAAGCGGCTCCTTATGGAAAAGGTTCCGCTAATCGGAATGACGGCGGCTTCATCGATCGTCACTTTTATTGCGCAGAGGAAGGGGGAGGCGGTGGCCGCGGTGGCGGATTTGCCTGTCGCCGTGCGGGCCATGAACGCGGCAATATCCTACCTTACTTATATCGTCAAGACGGTGTGGCCCGCGTCTTTGTCCATTTTCTATCCGTATCCTGTAAATATTCCGACCTGGGAGACCGCGGGTTCCGCCATCGTGCTCGTAGCCGTCTCCTTTCTTGTTCTCCGGGGGGCAAGAAACCGTCCATATTTGCTTGCCGGATGGCTCTGGTACCTCGGGACCCTAGTGCCTGTGATCGGGATCGTGCAGGTTGGGGGACAGGCCATGGCAGACCGATACACGTATGTGCCCCTGATCGGGATCTTCATCATGACGGCATGGGGAATCTCCGAGTTGACGGCTACCTGGAAGGATCGCCGCGTCGGGTTGAGGGTTGCGTGCGGGTTGATGCTTCTTTCGGCGATGACGGTATCGTGGTATCAGGTCCGCAATTGGGCGAATAACGTCACACTTTTCCGACACGCACTGGAAGTTACGTCGAACAACTGGGTAAGCCAAACTCACTTGGGAACCGCCCTCCTGGATGAAGGGAAACAGGAAGAGGCGATCCCCCATTTCAAGGAGGTCCTCCGGACCGAGCCCCGGTTCAGTCCAGCCGGCGAGTTCGCCCATTACAATCTCGGACTGGCGTATCTCCGACTGGGAGATCTCGCCCGCGCGGTGGATCACTTCCAGTACGCTTTGTGGATCGATCCCGATTATTTGAAGGCAAGATACAATCTGGCCGTCGCGTTCACCCAGCAAGGAAAGATCGATGACGCCATCACCCAATACCGATTTGTGGTTCAAAAGAAAGGTGATTTTCCACCGGAGGTCCATAACAACTTTGGTGTGATGCTTCTCAGACACGGGGAAACCGGCGAGGCCATCGAGCAATTCCGGCAACTGTTGGAACTCCAACCGAACAATATCGTCGCTATGAGGAACTTGGAAGCCGCTCTGTCGAAGAAGAATCTTCCACAGTGATTCTCTGGTGGCCTGCCGCTTCCGCGGGGGTGAACATGATTCGATTGAAGGAACGGATTTTCGCGATGAAAAAGAGGTGGGTGATCCGTGGGGTTCTCGTCCTGCTCGTGTCGGTGGCGGCCGGTTGCGCCTCGTACCAAAGGATGACAGCGGCCACCGAATCGCAGCAGGGGGTTGCCCGGGTGACGGGGACGGTGACCTACCGGGTTCGAATGGTTCTGCCCCCGGATGCCTTGGTCCGTGTTGATTTGGTCGACGTCTCGCGCCAGGGTGCTCCCGCACTCACCATCGGCCTGCAGGAAATCGAAACCCGGGGCCGGCAGGTCCCCATCCCGTTCGAAATCGCGTACAAGACGGCGGCCATCGACCCTACGCGCACTTATGCCGTTCAAGCCCGCATTCTTCTGAGGGGACGCCCTCTTTTCTCCAATACCATCACCTATACGGTGATAACTAATGGGGTTGTAAGCAACATCGAAGTCGTCGTGGAGCAGATTCCTGGGGGTGACCGCTTACCTGTCTCCCTTAAATCTGACCATCTACATGCAGGGATTTTCTCCAGTTTCTCCCCCCGTCATAGACTTGCCAGGATCATACAACGCAAGCCGGATGGAGAGGCAGGTGAAAACAGGCGGCAATTGTGGTCCGCCCCGTTGGTGCGACTCGTGTACGGCTCCCGGTTTGGAGAAGGGATTGTTACGGTGGTTCTGATATAGTAAAAAACTTATTCATCGTTCCTTCGGAGGTATCACGTGACGCACACCACGGTGGTCGAGACGACCCTTTCCGGTTTGAAACTGCTGGGCCGCGGAAAGGTGCGGGACATCTACGAGG
>Ga0209211_10010881_pt1 | contig 11770 bp, 10 predicted proteins | sample RifGroA2_FD_183992 | JGI IMG/M metagenome (GOLD analysis project Ga0209211, IMG submission 183992) | Groundwater microbial communities from Rifle, Colorado, USA - Groundwater A2 (SPAdes) (version 2) | ecosystem: Environmental > Aquatic > Deep subsurface > Groundwater | place: Rifle, Colorado... | reverse complement strand
ACAAAATCTTGCAACAGCTCGGATGCTGCGCTACACTGCTTGGAAAGCAGGTTGTTCTTCGCTGCTTCCAGCGGCTTCAGAAGTAATCATGCAGCCGGCATGAGGTCAAACTCGCTGAAAGATTCCGCTTTATCTTCTTCTCTCTACTTCTCTTCTTGCTTCTTACTTCTCTGTTTCTATCTTTCTTGCTTCTTGTTTCTTGCCTCTTGCTTCTTAACGCTTGTTCTCGAATGCATGCACCTGTTCCACGATGAACTTGAGTTTGTCCGGGTTGACATCCGGGAAAACGCCGTGGCTCAGGTTGAAGATATAGCGGCCGTGTTTGACGCCGCCGACCAAGACGTCACGCACTTCCCTGGCCAGCGTCGCGTCGTCCGCGTAGAGAAGGCCGTTGAACAGGTTGCCCTGGATCCCTTTTTTGGTTTTCTCGATAACCGAGTGGTGTCCGAGGACAACCGTTTGGTCGACGGAGAGAAAGTCGGCTTCCGACTGGTCCATCAGGGCCAGAAGATGCGCGCAGTTGCGCACGAAATAGACCGACGGCAAATCGACCTCCGCGAAGATCCGGCGCGCGAAAGGCAGCACCCAGCGGGCGAAATCCGCCGGACGCAAGATCCCCGCCCAGCTGTCAAAAAGCTGAAAGGCCTTGATACCCGCCTCTTTCTGCGCGGTCAGGTAACGGACCGTGTTTTGCGTCAAGAGCTCCATCCACGCCTGAAAATGCACGGGGTGTTCGTTGATAAACCGCAGCGTCCGGGTGAAGTTGACCGCGGACCCGCCTTCGACCAGATACGTCAGCACCGTGAAGGGCGACCCGGCAAAACCAATGAGCGGCACCCGGCCGTCAAGCTGTTCGTTGACCAAATGGATGGTTTTCGTCAGGCCGGAAAAATCGTCCGCGTCATGGATATCCTCGCGGTGGTGCAGGTCGCCGGCGATTGTGCCCCCGATGACCGGCCCGTGACGGTCGTCAAAACGGATATCAAAACCCATTTGCCTGGGCAGTGTCAGGATGTCGGCGAACAAGATGGCGGCATCCACGCCCAGGATATCAACAGGGAGACAGGTGATTTCCGCGGCCAGTTCCGGCGTGTCAAACATCTTCTGCAGAGGATGCTTCTTCTTGAGGGCTTGATATTCAGGAAGATAACGCCCGGCCTGGCGCATGAACCAGACGGGGATCTGCTTGTTGGTACCCTGGAAGGATTGAAGGAATATCGAGTTGCTCACAACGCTCCGGATAGTCGGTTATCCGGATACCCGGGTATCCGGAACCGGAATAATTATATTTGCTTCTTGTAAAATTCCATGAACCGCTCAAACTCGGGGCCGTCGGATTCGATCAACTGGACACCGACGCGATACTTCTTCGTATCCTTAAGCTTCTGGACCCAGACCACCTCGACGCCCACGACCACCTGTTCGCGCACGTCCAAGTCCACGGCGACCTGACAGGTCGTCCCGACTTTAGGCCGGGTCCCGGAAATAAAACAAAATCCGCCTCCGGAAATATCGCTGATCTTCGCCTCGCGCTCCGGGCGCGGGTCCTCGCCGATCCCGAAGGACGCGGCCAGCTCAATGGCGGAGCGCTTGCTTGTGCGTTTATCTTTCATTTTGTTCCAGTACTTCGTCGTCGCACATCGCACATCGATTCTTTCTGCGATGTACGAAGTACGATGTACTATGTACGAATTATCACACTGTCCTTGAGAACTTCTGTTGCGCGCCCTGCCTGCCGGCAGGCAGGCCCTGCTTCAAGTAATGGTCGAACCCCATGCACACGTTGCGGATGAAGATCTTTCCCAGCTCCAGGACATCGACCCGGCCGCTGTCCTGGCGGATCAGATTATTATCCACGCACCAGCGCAAATGCTCCTGCTCTTCCTGAAAATACCCGTCAAAATCAACGCCGAACTTCCCCGCGAAGGCGCGTTTATCCACGGAGAACCGGCACATCAGGGAATTGATCGTCCACTGGCGCGCGCGGTCGTCGTCGGTGAGGACCTTGCCGCGCTCCACCGGCAGGCGGCCGGCGTCAAGCGCGGCGTAATACGCCGGGAGGGCCTTCTCGTTCTGCGCGTAGGTATTTTCCAGAAACCCGATCGAGGTGACGCCCAGGCCGATGTATTCGTCGGCGGGCTTGACTGTGTAGCCCATGAAATTCCGGTACAACGTGCCGGATTCGAAGGCTTTGGCCAGCTCGTCGTCCGCGAGCGCGAAATGGTCCATCGCGATCGCCTTGTAGCCGCTTTCCAGAAACCGCTCCCGGGCGCGCAGGAAAATATCCAGCTTCACGTCGCCGGAGGGCAACAGGAACCCGTCGATCTTGCGCTGATGTCTCTTGATCCACGGGACGTAGGCGAAACTGTAAAGCGCGACGCGCTCGGGCCGCAGGGCGATCACCTTCTCGACGGTCGCGGAGAAACTCTCCGGCGTTTGTTTCGGCAGGCCGTAGATCAGGTCAAAATTGACCGACGCGAACCCGACCTCCCGGCACCAGTCGTTGAGTTCCTTGACGATCCCATAGGGCTGGTAACGATTCACTGCTTTTTGAACGTCTTCACTAAAATCCTGCACGCCCATCGAAACACGGTTGAACCCCAGCGCGCGCAGCTTTTGAATTTTAGACCTGTCGATCGTGCGCGGGTCGATCTCAATGGCGACCTCGCCGCCTTGGTCCACGTCAAAATACTTTAGCGTGCCTTTGTACAGCCGCTCGATCTGGGCTTCGTTCAAAAACGTCGGCGTGCCGCCGCCCCAGTGCAGCTGACGCACTCTCGGCCGGCCGCCAAGGGCGCCACCCTTTGGGCGAGCCTCGCCATTCGGCGGGCCGCCGATGGCGCGGTGGACCAACTCCATTTCCTTGAAGAGGTACTCGATGTATTCGTCGCCGAAACGTTCGTCCTGTTCGCGGATGACGACGCTGCATCCGCAATACGCGCACAGCGACCGGCAGAACGGGATGTGGATATAAAGGGAAAGTGTCTTGCCATGGGTACGGCCGAAGGCGGCGAGTCTTTCGGTATAGACGGCGGCGTTGACGTCCGTCGACCAGACCGGCGCAGTCGGGTAGCTCGTGTACCGCGGGCCAGGGATATCGAATTTGGCAACGGTTTCCCGGTCAATAGTAAAGTCCATAGATATCGGTAGAATACCAGACTCGCGGGAGGATTGCAACCTCTACGTCGCGGCGGGAAATAGCTGAATAACGATAAGATGCTTAACTGATGATCACGCTCAAGACCATCAGGATCACAACCAGATACACGACGCCGCGGATAATCGGGGAGACCCTGGGCTGGGTGTCGACCGACTTGCCCGCTTCCAGGTCCGCGAGCAGGCTTATCTGCCGGCCGAGGGTGTAAAAGGCGAAGGCGGCCAAAAGGAGCATCGAAACTTCGGCGCCCGCGGCGTGTTTGAAAGCATACCACAGCGCCACCACCATAAACGTCAGGGTGTAGATGTACGTGTTGACCTTGACCTTCTTTAAAAAATCTTTCGTCTTTGGTTCCATTGTTCTCCTTCCAGCGGACGTCACCGCCCGGTTGCGTTACTGTTTGCCTTTATTGTACTAAATCAAACGCCGGCGCGCATCCATTAAAATACATTTTTATCCGCCCTCGCAAGCCGGCGGCGGATACCGGCCTATTCCTCAATCCCGATAAACGCGGGCAGGTCGTCCACTTTCTCGACGTTGGAGATGACCGGCTCGAAGCCATAGATGTCCGTGTCCTTGACAGGCACCTTGGCCGTCGGGATGGGGATCCCCTTTCCGTCGCGCTTGACGAGTAATTTGAGGAAGGCGGGGTTGATGTCGATACCGCCGGGGTCCTGTTGCAGGGCCTGACGCTCATCAAACGCCGAACGCATCCCGGCACGAAATGCATCTTTCCCTCTGGGACTGATGGCACTGCTAACCACAGCCGGAGGTATATTTTTATCTGAAGCCAAGGCACGTTCCATATTACTACTAGACACGAGTAAAGCTGGGTTTTGAACCAACCGCTTTGCCACCAAAGTGGCACGGTCCCCGATCCCTGGCACTTTTGCAAATTCAGCACTTAATTGACGCTCGACAACATCGGGATTTCTGAGAGCAACTGCCGCCCAGCCTGCAAATTCAAGGCTTAAGTCTTTGTTGCTGCGCTGAAGCTGCTGAGCGACTCCTGTCGCGATATATTCTATCGTTTCTATGGGTAATTGCTTCGCTTCGTCAGCCGTTAATCCTTCTTTCATCAAATCAGATTCTAAAGTAATTCGAGAAAACCCTTCGGGTCTAACGGCTATCCTTCCCAACGCAGCCGCAGCAACGAGAATACGATTCGGGGTATCAAATTCTACACTAGGCATGGACTGCAACACCTCTGCCGCAGCTTTAGTGCTTTCTGCGGGATAAGCGTCAAACATGGCTGGCATGGCACCAACCCCGGAGTTAAATGGCTGCGCAGCGGTATACACCATAGCTTCTACAACCCCCTCACGGGTTAATTCTGCCTTTAGTCCCTCGGGTAAGTTTGGATTTTCTCTAATGCCAGCACGCAGGGTATCAAAATTCCAAGCCACTTCCGGTTTCTGGCTGACTATCTTTGTTACTGCCCTAGCACCTATTTCTGCCCCATCCCTTCCTATATTTGGGTTAGCGCTCAAAAAAGCCGCGGCATTACCTTGCACCAGCGGCAAATTCTCAGTTATATTAAAGGCAAAAGAAGCTGTGGCAGGATTAAAACGATTGATTGCAACTCTTGCCAATCCCGGAGCATTCTTGACCAACACTTCCCGTTCCTGAGGGCTTATATCGTTAAATGCCTCATTTTGATTAATCTCAATGGCAAAATTAATTGTGTTCCTAATTGCGGGGTTCTGCGATACAAACGTCACTACTTTCGAGGCGAGCATATCCGCTCTCGGTGCTACATCAGGGATCTCTTTCAAATAATCCGACATTCTCTGCTTGACTTCGGGAAGGTGCGTCGTCACTTCATGAGAAAACAACGGCATATTCTCGTCCATTTCATTTGTTAACACAGGCACTAACCGTGAAAAGTTCCGTGCCGCTGCGCTGATCGCCTGCGGCCGCACTTGCGCCTCTTTCAGCGCAGGACTTTCTCTCAATATTGTTTCAAGCCTACCGCTTTGTACCGCCTGCGGATTCTCTATGATGACCCGCACGATCTCCTGCGCAAGCGGTGCCGCTTCCCGCTCCTGAACCTCTGAGGCCATCTGAGGTGTTCGCAAGAATCCTGTCGTATCCCGCACCACCACCTCACGGTCACCGCTCCTTATCGCTGCCGCCCCCACCGCAACATCCCGATCCACATCGCCTGTCAACGCGGATGCCAATTGACCAAAGTTCCGTGCCGCTGCGCTGATCGCCTGCGGCCGCACTTGCGCCTCTTTCAGCGCAGGACTTTCTCTCAATATTGTTTCAAGCCTACCGCTTTGTACCGCCTGCGGATTCTCTATGATGACCCGCACGATCTCCTGCGCAAGCGGTGCCGCTTCCCGCTCCTGAACCTCTGAGGCCATCTGAGGTGTTCGCAAGAATCCTGTCGTATCCCGCACCACCACCTCACGGTCACCGCTCCTTATCGCTGCCGCCCCCACCGCAACATCCCGATCCACGTTGTTTACGGCCGCAACGGTTAATTGATCCCAGTTTTTAACCACAGCTCCAACGGCATCCTGTGACCAGCCTTTTGTACTAAAATAATCTGCAATCCTATCTGGAGACTTTAACTGTCCTGAAAAATTTTTGGCTAAATATGTAATGTCCCCGGTCATTTTCTCGATATCACCGCTAATCTTGGCCTCTTGCATCACATTTTTCAAATGATAATTCACGTTATCTTCGAACACCTGGGGATTTGCGTGATAGGCGACTGAAAGCGCATTAGAAAATGCGCTCTGCACCGGACTACTGAAAGCGGCCATAGCGCTAGATGGTTGGGTTACGGTACCTAATGTAAACTTCACAGTGAAATTCTTATCCGGGTTAGCGCTCTCAACCTTCTGCACAAATTTCTGTCTGACAGGAGAGCTGGGAGACATTTTATTATATTCCTGAAGGGAAACATTCTTTACCGGAGAACTAAAAACTTTTGTGGTTTCAATAGAGACCCCCCCCGAAAAATATTTGCGGGTGATGATTTGCTGGGTGGCGGGGTCGTAGTCTTTTTTGACCAGCTCGTACGCGCCCTTTTTAAAGGCGTCCACGTACTGTTCATAAATCTTCAGCTTGTCGCTTTTGTCCGCGACATCGACGCCGGAAACCTTGTTCTTGTCCACGTACACCTGCCCCAGGAGGCTGTCTTTGAGATTTAACTTGTACCACGTGGCCAGGATGCTCGCGTTGTAGATCTGCCGCAGGTTCGCGAAATTCTTGCCTTCATTGACTTCCTTCTCGATCTCCGGCAAGAGGACCTCGCGCACGACATCCGCGGAGACCGCGCTGACCGCCTGCGCCTGGTCCTGGCCGACCGTACCGGAATTGCTCACGTCGTTTTTAAGGGCGAAATAATCCTCCTCCAGCAGGACCTTCAGGTGGCTGTCCACGACATAGGCGCTGCCGTTGATCTCGTAGACCTCCGCCTTGTCGGGGACGATCCAGATCTTGTTGAACATGTTGACGGGGATGTCTTCCGCGCCGAATTTTTCCTTAACCTTCTGCTGAATCCGGCTCCAGAACGTACCGCCGGTCTCGCTTTCCGGATACATCACCGAAGCGGTGATCTGCTTGAGCATGTAATCCTGCGCCAGGAGATCCCTGCCCATTTCCGTGTAACCGAACCGCTCGGGGATGATGTTCGCCCGGTCGTAGGGCGAGAGGTTGACCCACAGCTCTTCTTCCGGCACCGTCAGCGAGGCGAGAAAATATTTAATGAGCTTCTGCGATTCTTCCTTCAACGCCTCACCCTCTAAATTCGTATCTCCCGAATTGACGATAAAGGAAAACTTCAGAGGGTCATCCGGGTTGACCGTGATCCCTTTAATATATAACGGCGTGAAATTCTCGCTCATAGGGACCATCGAGCCCGGCGCGGGCAGGTTCAGTCCAACCGGCGCGGCCCCTTGGGCGAAAACAGCGACGGGCTGAATAATCGGGCTGAAGGCGAAGATAACGGCAGTGGTCAACGACAGGATACGGCGGGCGGGGCTAAAGGAACGGCTCATCATGGCTCAATCCTCCAACACACAAGATTTTTGGCCGGTAAAAAGGCCTGGAACGCTCCCTTTATATATATAAGGCATAGTAAGAATACCATATCTTATATATAAAAACAAGGTGGACCCCGGCTTCACCGCAGCAGGGCGGCTTCCAGGATCCAGCGTTTCTCTTCCGCGTAACCTTGCGAAAACTTGACGTCCCCGGTCTTTTTATGGATAGCGGCCATAAAAATATATTTGATGCTCCCGGCCTCCCGCTCGTCAAAAAAAACAAACCAATACTCCCGGGAGCGCGGCAGGTCGGCCGCCTTGGCGTCGACCCGCGGGTTGGCAAGATCATAGACGGCCACTTCACCCTCCCGGATCAATTCTCTCTGGGCGATTAATTTGGCTTCCTCGAGACTGATGCCGTCCTCAAAAACGACCGTCTTGTAACGATCCAGGACGGATTGGCTTTGTGCCATCATCGCCGACGCGCATCCGGCCAGCAATAACGACATGATCACGCAAAATCTTTTCATGAGGATTATCCTTCCCGCCGATACGGGTTCGACTTATTTGTTGAACTTTAATTTTTCTTCCAGCGCGTCCAGGCGGCGGGTGATCTGCTGCAGATACGTGATAATGATCGCATGCGTATACTGGGCATCGATCCCGACGGCCGAATTGGGGGAATTTATTTTGGCAATGATCGACTCATATTGTTCTTTAGACCTGGATAAAGGATCATCGTTCATCGGCCACCTCTTCTGTTTTTACCGTCTTCTATGTTACTTTTTCTAAAAAGCTTCCGCACGAGCCACAAGATAGGATCATAGTAGCGGTCCACGACGCGTTCTTTTAAAGGGATGATACCGTTGTCGGTGATGTGGATATGTTCGGGGCAGACGTCGGTGCAGCATTTGGTGATGTTGCACAGGCCCGAGCCGTATTCTTCCTTGATCTTGGGGACGCGGTCTTCCGTGTCCAAGGGGTGCATTTCGAGGGAGGCCAGACGGATCATAAAGCGTGGTCCGACAAATTTATCTTTCTTCCCCTGATCGCGCAAGACGTGGCAGACGTCCTGGCAGAGGTAACATTCGATGCATTTTCGGAATTCCTGGACGCGGTCGATGTCGCGCTGTTGCATGCGGTAATTGCCGTCAGTGCCTTTCTTGCCGGGTTTAAAGGGCGCGATTTTTTTATTCTGCGCGTAATTCCAGGACACGTCGGTGACCAGATCTTTGATGACCGGAAATGTCTTGAGCGGCTGGACCGTGATCGTCTGTCCTTCGGGGAATTGGTTCAGGCGCGTCATACAGCTCAAGCGCGGTTTGCCGTTGATCTCCACACTGCACGAGCCGCACTTGCCCGCCTTGCAATTCCAGCGCACCGCCAGGTCCGTCGACTGCCGCGCCTGAACGCGGTGGACGGCGTCCAGCACAACCATCCCCGGCTCCGACTCGACTTTGTAATCGACAAAGCCGCCGCCCTTTTTATCCCCGCGCCAGATTTTGAAATGCCGTTCAGCCAACTTTCACGCCCTCCAGCTCTTCGAGGCTCGCGTACGCGATTTTCCTTAATTCTTCCGGCGGGGCGTCACGTTTGACCTTCGCGACTTCCATATTCCCGTCTTTACCTTTACGGATAACGACGTTGTGCTGCAGCCATTCCTCGGACTCAAAATAAAAATCGCCGCGCGTGTGCCCGCCGCGGCTTTCCTCGCGCGTCAACGCCGCGCGGGTCACCGCCTCGGCGGTGGTCAAGAGGTTCGGCAGGTCAATGGCCGCGTTCCAGCCCGGGTTATATTGCGGGCTTGCGTGGGCTTTGACCTTGCCCGCGTCCTGATACAAACGCTTAAGCTCTTCCAAACCTTTTTTGAGTTCATCGGCGGTGCGGATAATACCGACGTATTTTTGCATCACATCCTGCAGGTCTTCCTGGACCAGGAACGGATTGGTGCCGCTTTCGCGGTTGAGGATATCCGTCGCGCGCCGGATGATGGCGTTGACCTGACCGGCGTCGAGCTTGGGCGTCCCCTGGAGTTTCTTGATATATTTACCCGCGCCTTCCCCTGAGAGCCTGCCGAAGACCAAAAGGTCCGAGAGCGAATTGCCGCCGAGGCGGTTAGCCCCGTGCATGCCGCCCGCGCATTCCCCGCAGGCAAAGAGCCCAGGCACGGACGTTTCCTGCGTATCGCTATTGACCCGGATCCCGCCCATGAAATAATGCATCGTGGGCCCGACTTCCATCGGTTCTTTGGTGATGTCAAGCTCCGCCAATTCCTTGAACTGGTGATACATCGAGGGAAGTTTCTTTTTGATGAATTCCGGCGACCGCTTGGAGGCGATATCGAGAAATACCCCGCCGTGCGGCGAGCCGCGGCCTTCCTCGACTTCCTTCTTGATAGCCCTCGCCACTTCATCGCGGGTCAATAGATCCGGGGGCCGGCGCGCGCCCTCTTTGCCTTCCAGCCAGAGGTTCGCTTCTTCTTCCGTGTCGGCGGTCTCCGCGGCGAATTTCTTCGGGATATATTTGAACATGAACCGTTCTTTTCTATTGTTCAGCAAGACCCCGCCGTCGCCGCGCACGCCTTCGGTCACGAGTGTCCCGCGTACCGACGGCGGCCAGACCATGCCGGTGGGATGAAACTGCGTGAATTCCAGATCGATCAATTCCGCGCCGGATCGGTACGCCATGCCCAGCCCGTCGCCGGTATATTCCCAGGAATTCGATGTGATCCGCCAGGCCTTGCCGCCCCCGCCCGTGGCGAAGATCACGGCCTTGGCCTTGAAGATCACGAACCGCCCGGTCTCGCGCCAATACGCGACGAGCCCTGCCACGCGGCCGCCTTCGGCGAGCCTCGCCAAGGGCGGGGCGCCGTCCAAAAGAAGATCGAGCGCCGTGCATTCCATGTGTGTGGCGATCCCCTGGTGAACACAAAAATCCTGCAGGGTGCGGATCATCTCGAGGCCCGTGCGGTCGCCGACGTGGGCGAGCCGGGGATAACGGTGGCCGCCGAAATTGCGCTGGCTGATCAACCCGTCTTTAGTCCGGTCAAAGACCGCGCCCCATTCTTCCAGTTCACGCACGCGGTCGGGCGCCTGCCTGGCGTGCAGTTCGGCCATGCGCCATTGGTTCAGGAATTTTCCGCCGCGCATCGTGTCGCGGAAATGGACCTTCCAGTTGTCCCGTTTGTCGACGTTGCCCAACGCCGCGGCCACCCCGCCTTCGGCCATGACCGTGTGCGCCTTGCCCAAAAGAGATTTCGAAATGATCCCGGTATTTAATCCCTGTCTGGCGCATTCGATGGCCGCGCGGATCCCCGCGCCCCCCGCGCCGATGACGAGGACGTCGTGTTCGATTGTTTGGATCTCTGAAATGTCCATTAAGACTCCGTTTAAAGGTTGAGGTAACGATGCCCGTATCGGTTACGTTCTTGGGTAACGTTGCCGTTAGACGAAACGGGCTTCGTCACCTTAACCGCTTAACCATTTCCCCACGTGTTAAAGTCATGCCAAATGCCCATGGAAACCATGCGGATGTAAAAATCCGTGAACCCCACCCAGATCATGCTCATCCACGCCCAGAGCATGTGCCGCTCGTTAAGCCACGTCACCCGCTTCCAGGCCTTGTGCCCCAGATGTTCTTGCCCCGACGGGCAGGAAAAACAATTGAGCCGCCCGCCTACCAGATGCCGCCAAGCGTGACAGCCCAAGGTGTACCCCGAGAGAAGGACCACGTTGACGGCCATCACCAGCGTGCCGACGCCGACACCGAATTGTCCGTACCGGAAACAGGACGCGGCCGTGTCATAGGCGAGAACAATAATATAAAAGATCGCGATGTACAGCGTGTACCGGTGCAGGTTCTGGAATAAAAGAAGATGCGTTTCCCCTTTATAATCTCTCCGCGGCAAAGGCGCCACGGCGCAGGCCGAAGGCGTGGCGAAATAGGCGCGGTAATAAAATTTGCGGTAATAATAACAGGTGAGGCGAAACGATAACGGCCCGGCGAGGATGAAAATGGCCGGCGAGGACGGAATAAAGCTCGGCCACCATTCGGGCCAATACCCGAACCAGGCGTGAACGACCGGCGGCGCGCCGGCGGCGTTAGGGTCAACGAATAAAAGCGGCGAATACAACGGCGAGAGATACGACCCGGCCCAATAATACCCGGCCTGCAGCATCGCCCAGGTCGTGTAAATAACAAAGGCCAAGAATCCCGCCGCCGTCAGAAGCGGCTCAATCCACCAATTATCCGTGCGAGCCGTTGCGCCAAGAGTTCGTTCGTTGCTGGTTAAAGATTCAATGTGCGCCATAATAAACAGTCAAGCGGTTAAGGTAACGAAGCCCGTTTCGTCTAACGGTAACGTTAATCGTCAAATTAACGTTACCCAGGAACGTAACCGATACGGGCATCGTAATCATAACCGATTTACGAAAAGATTTTCCAGATTATAACACAAGGAAATCCCTTCCGTTATTTTTTGTACGAAATCGCATTGCCTCACATTAAATGTTACCGAGGCAAAATAAAACAGGATTCGTTGACTCATAATTGATGTTACCGTGTTTACAGGAGGTAACTTATGAGTCCACGATCCAAAAAAGAATACCTGGAAGCT
>Ga0209211_10010880_pt1 | contig 11770 bp, 9 predicted proteins | sample RifGroA2_FD_183992 | JGI IMG/M metagenome (GOLD analysis project Ga0209211, IMG submission 183992) | Groundwater microbial communities from Rifle, Colorado, USA - Groundwater A2 (SPAdes) (version 2) | ecosystem: Environmental > Aquatic > Deep subsurface > Groundwater | place: Rifle, Colorado... | reverse complement strand
ACCCTTTCGGATTGGATGATTTTAAGTTTTTCGTTCCGCTTTTGGCTGAACTCCGAGCTTCGCTCGGTTTGGCGGCAAATTCTTTTATTAATTATACAGGGCCTGAAACGGCTTTATTATTTCAATCAAAGTTGCGTTTATCAGTGAAAATGGGTTTCATGACATTATTACCTGTCTCGTTATTTATATTCAATTTGCTACTGCATAATACGGTGACGGCACAGTAGGATATGCCCGATAAATGTGATAGAAGACTTCTTCTGTCTTCTTTTCAACTTCATTAACTGTATAAAAATCAACAGGCAATCCGGTTGTTTCATTCCACAAAAAATCTCTTATCATTACTTTTACGGTATCGCGCGACGGCTCTCGGTCTTGCCAGTGATAAAGGTCTTTTAATTTATCTTTCAATGTCTCAAGTAATTCTTTCGCCACCGTCTTGATTCTTTTAATATCTTTTGCGTCTAAATCGGGTTTTTTCAGAAGATCAAAAATTGCTAATGTTTCTTCGTCTAGTTCCTCGCGCACAGCCCGGCTTTCTTCTTCATCCAGATCCTCCACAAATTTCAACAGTGCTTCAAAAGTTGCTTCTATATTCTGCCTGTCTTTTTCTTTGTTATATGCTGCGATTATTTCCTCATAGTGCCGCTGAAAATCTGTCCTTAATGGATTTCTTTGAATTAAACGCTCTAATTTTTTTTCAATAACACTTTTAAGACTCTGAACAGTGGTGTTTTTTGCTTTTGTATTCTCAAATTCAGCACGCAACCGGTTAAAATCAATCTTGCTAATATCATATGGCACTCTTGGTTCTTTGCCTTGATCTAGATGAACTTTAATTGCATCATCAATAACCTCATGAAGCTGTTTGATAATGTCGCTGATATCTGCCCTATCACGATCCTTTTGCAGGCTCTTGTAAATAATATTTAAACTTAATAAACACCTCGCGGCACATCACTTCAAATTTCTTTCTCGTTTCGTCATTTTCATTCACTGCTTCTTTGGCCACAACAATAGCCTTGTTTCTTTCAAAACCCGTTGAATTGACAATCGCATCAAGCGAAGCTTTACGATCAGTGAGAAATGTCATCACCAAATCAATCGCTTCTTTCAAATCTTCAAGCAATTCTTCTTTTGGTCTGGTTGGGTCTAATTCATCCGGCCTCAAGCCACACGTTCTTCCTTTATCGCCAGCGCCGGTAAATGTCGCCAAAGCTTTGCGAAGATTTTTGAGAATACCGCAGTAATCAATAATCAGTCCGTTATTTTTATCGCCATTTACTCTGTTTGCCCTAGCGATAGCCTGCATCAATGTATGCGCCTTAAGCGGTTTATCCAAATACAGGTTCGCCAAACTCGGTACATTAAAACCAGTCAGCCACATCGCGCAAACAATCGCAATTCGGAACGGATGCCCTTCTTTTTTAAATGCCGAGTCAACATCAATACGCGTACCATCAGCCAGTTCAAAACCGTTTTTTATCAATCTTCTATGAGGGGTAATATCAAACCCCCACTTCCTAAACTTATCAACCTCGCCTTGTTCCTCGCTTACGATAACCGCTGTTTTAGTCGCCCGCATCCAATCTATCTGCCGTTTTAGTTGCTCTCTTTCTTCACCATCCGCCATTTTCCTTGATTCTTCTAATTCTTCTCTCTTTTCATCCCAATACTGCACGATCAGGTTATACATCCGCACACAGGTCACCTTATCAATGCACACCAACATTGCTTTCCCGGTTTCCCAAGCCGTTGAGTAATGTGCAACAAAATCACGGGCAATTTGATCAAGTCGTTTTTCAGCCGTAATTATGTGATAATCCCGTTTCAGTTCCTTTTCTAATCTCTGGCTTACATCAATATCGTCAATCTCTATTTCTTCCAGTTTTTGCATTATGCGTTCATTGATATCATTGGTTGCCACCCCCAAAGTTTCACCGCGTGAGTCATAATATAAAGGCACGGTGACTTTATCTTCCACCGCCCGCTGGAAATCATAGGTAGAAACATAATCGCCGAATACCTGCTTGGTTATTTGATCATCTTTGAAAAGTGGTGTGCCGGTAAAGCCGATAAAATTTGCATTGGGCAAGGCGTTACGCATATTAAGCGCCAGCGTGCCATATTGAGTGCGGTGCGCTTCATCGGTAATCACGATAATGTCATCGCGCTTGGTGTAGCCCTCGTTTGGATCAACTTCTTGATTAAATTTTTGAATGGTGGTAAAGACATGCGACTTGTGATGGCTCATTAACTCGGCCAGGTGTTTACCGCTGGTTGGCCGGCAGGGATTTTTATCATTGTCCGCCACCCCGCAGCCGGCAAATGTTTTATAAATCTGGGTGTCCAAATCGTCGCGGTCGGTACAAATCAAAAAAGTATAGTTTCCGCCGATCTTGCGGTGTACTTTGCTGGTGAAAAACACCATAGAATAACTTTTGCCCGAACTTTGCGTGTGCCAAAAAACGCCAAGCTTGCCTTTTTGCCTTTGTAGATCGGTCAGCGCGGTTATTACCTGATTCACGCCGAGATACTGATGATTTTTTACCAATATCTTTATCTGCTTGCCGGTTGAGTCGTCAAAAACAATGAAGTTTTCAAAAATATCAATAAAGTTATGTTTATTACACACACCTTTGAGCAAAGTTTCCATACTCACCACACCCGGATCAGATTCGGACAATCGTTTCCATTCATGAAAATGATCAAATCCGCTGGTGATAGAGCCGATCTTTGCCTTGTCACCATTGGCAAGCATGATTATGGCGTTGTGATTAAAAAAGTGTGGGATGGTATCTTTGTAATCAGAAAAGTTTTTCTCGTAGGCGTTTTTTAGGTCTTTATGAATGTTTTTACACTCAATAAACAAAAGCGGAATACCGTTTACAAATCCAACAATATCAATCCGGCGACGGTACAAATCACCCTGCACCCACAGCTCGCGTACTGCCAAAAAATGATTATTTTTCGGATTATTAAAATCAAAAACTTTCAGCCGTTCTTTTTTTATTTCCCTGTCCGCCCCTTGAAAAGAAACCAGCACGCCGTCTTTGAAAAGTTTATATTTATCAAAATTAGAAGACAACAAAGATTGGCTCTGGGAATAATCCATTACCTGGTGCACGGCCTCATCATAAGCGCTTTCCGGCAGCCCCTTATTTAATTCCTGCAACGCCTGTTTAAGGTATCGTGTCAGCACAACTTCACGGTCGGAATTTCTGCCCAGTAGTCCACCATCACCAAATGTTTCCTGGTTGTAGGCATACACCGAATCCCAGCCAAGATGGTCTTTGAGATAATCGGCGGTTGTCTGTTGTACTAACGTGTCTTCGTTTAAATAAGTCATGATTGTTTTTTCTTGTCTTTTAAAAACTTTTTTACTTCGCGGTCAAAATCGGAAATATAATTTTTATCCTGTTCTTTTCGATATTCTTCGTATTCTCTGAGTACCAGCGCTTCTGCAACTTCGTGGCTGATTTTCCCCGCATTGGTCAAAATTTCATACTCGCTGAATTTCAAAAATACGTTAAGTTTGACAATCCAATCTTTCATCGTCATCACCTTTCCTCTCGCCGCCTGCATCTCCGCATAATCCAGATACATATTGCCGATGCGATTGAGATGCGTAATCTCTTTTTTGTCCAAATAGTTTTTGGCTATCACCACATCGCTCGGCATAATTTTACCTTCCGGAGAACGGCGCCATGTGGTAAGTCCCATTTTGTTTTTTTTGCTACTTGCTCGATCAGTAATAATTTCTGCGGCGGTTTTACCCGTGATCGCAAAATGAAGTTTATTTTGGACAGTGGCAAAAAACTGCTTTGATTCATACGCTTTTGGGGAATAATCAATCGCTGTTGCGTAAATATCCGTGATCTTCTGATATATCATCCGTTCACTGGTGCGAATATCTTTGATTTCTTCGTATAGTTCATCAAAATATCTGGTACTAAAACGAGAGCCGTATTTCATCCTATTACTATCAAGCGCGTAGCCTTTGTGAATATAGTTTTTCAAAATTCCCGTTGCCCACTGGCGAAACTGCGTGCCTCGTTCGGAGCTAACTCGATAACCAACCGCAATAATTGCTTCTAATGAATACATTGTGGTGGTTCTTTTGACTTCTCTTGTTCCTTCTTGTTGAAGTTGTAAGAAATCCTTACAAGTTGCCATTTTATCTACCTCTCCGTCCGAATAAATATTCCCTAAATGTTGGGTAATATTTTGCGGAGTAGTATCAAATAATTCCGCCATTTTCTTTTGCGAAAGCCAGATATTTTCTTCAGCATACAGTACCTCAATATTCACTGACCCGTCTGACGATTGATAAAAGGCTATTTGATTGTCAGGTATTTTTTTCATACTTGTATGGTTCCGTTCATAAGCCGGGGCAATAACAAATCCCGCGCCTGAGCGAGTTTTTGGTTTTGATTAGTTAGATTTTTTATCAAATTAAAGACAGGAGTAACTTTATTTTCAAACGAGTTGGCTATTTCATTAGGTAAGAAACTTACTTTTAAATTCATAAGGTCTTTGGGATAGACATGGGGCTGAGCAGCCCCTCTTTGCAAGCCAGTTATTTCTTTTTGTCTGGATTCGAGAAGTAAATAATAATAGTATATTATGGGTGTTGTATCGCTGTTTATATATGAACAATCTGATGCCCAGATGTCTTCGTGATATAAATTTACATACCCAGAATTTGCACCCGAGGCACTAATGGTAATTACAGGTCCAGAAACATTAGGCTTATTATGATAATAAGCTGGGGTAAGTCCGCCAGCTACAACAGGTATTCTGCCTTCAATAGTAGTATCTTTAGTGATATTTTTGCCCTTCTTTATTTCAAAAATATCGCCTAACGTTTTCTCTTCCCACCCCTCCGGCACGCCGTCAATAATCTTCACCTTCTCATGCCCCGGAAAGCGGAAATACACAACCCACTCTCTAAAAAGCAACCGCGCCGACTCTTCAAGAAGCTGAATTCTTTTGCGATTGTTGTCGATAAGTTGACTGTAATATTCGATAATCGATGATATTTCTTTTTGTTTTACTACATCAGGAACCAAAACTTTAACTTTATATATTCTTCCAGGGGAGGTGTGTCGAACCTTGGTTCCAGTAGCGCTGCCATAGATTTGACTTCTAACACCGCGAGAATTAAAAAGATGATAGAGATATTTCTTATCAAAAAATTCTTTATCAATCTCGTCTACAAGCCCTAGTCTTTGATTATGAAGATATGTATTGTCCTCCGGGATAAATGCTGAACTTCCTAGTAAACCCGGCCCCTGCTCTGTCATGGCGACAATGAGATCGTCTTTTTTTAATAAATATTCGCTAGGAAAAGTTCCGATATAGTATCGGTCTTTTTCAGGCCTTTGTTTAAATCCACCCTCTTCATAGAAATTTCCAGGCGTTAAAAGAATATACTTTCCCTGATCCGAAAAATACTCCCCAAGAAATGCAAATCCATGCTTAATATGAATCCCGTCGCCTAATTTTCGATTAATTAATTTCATATCTCTAATCCCTTAAAATCTTCACTAATCTTCCTTGCCAGCTCGGCGGCTTCTTCGTTTAGCCCTTCAAGCTCGGCGTGGATGGTTCGCATGGTTTCCTCAAAGTCAAAATCCTCGTCTATCTCCTCCGGCGCTACGCCCACATAACGCCCAGGTGTCAGACTCCAGTCGTTTTCTTTCAGTTCTGCTCTATCAACCAGTTTTACCAACCCTTCCACATCGCGTAATATTTCTTCCGGGAACCGCACCATCAGCCACTCAGCTTGATGAAAGAAATAGCGCACCTTTTTGAGCTGCTCGATTGCCTTGTCGTGCGCCTCTTCGGTTTGTTTTTTAAGATTAGCTATCAGTCGTGTGTCCCACTTTTCGCTTTCTTTTGCCTGTAGTAAATTGAGGCATAGATCAATCAACCGGTTCATCAAGCGATACATCAACTCGGCATCTTTGATTAAATTGTGGCTCTGCTCGGCAAATGGCGCCAGGCGTTCAACCGTTTTTTGGAGATTGACGCTGTCGCGGTCTTGTTTGCTCCACCATTTATTTTCCTGCTTTGATTTATTTTCAAATTCTTTTATACCGTTTGAAAAGTTTTTTATGCTTTCATCAAGCTGTTTAAGCGTTTCCGCCTGCTCTCCGTCTTCAGGCAAGCTGGCAATAAACGGATTAAGTTCTTTTCTTAATTTGGAGAATGTTTCCGCGCAATCGCCAATCGGTTTAATCTCCTTGCCTTCCCTATCCTTCATCACAAAACACTTGATTGATTCATCAAGTGATTGAGAAAGATAACCCGCTACCAAATCATGAAAACGCTTTGGTTCGCTCCTATACAGCCAAGTAATAGACAAAATATTTTGCAGTTGCTCGGGGCTAAAGTCATAAATCTTTCGTGTTACCTTGCGGAAGATATTACGGGCGTCTATCATCAATACCTTGTCTTTTAACGCTTCCGGTTTTGCTTTGTTGAAAAACCATAATTCGCACGGCACGGTTCGGGTATAGAAAAAGTTAGAGCGGATAGCGATCATGATATCCACATCGCCGGTTTCAATCAGTTTCTGGCGCACCTTGGCTTCGCCTTGACCGGCGCTTGAAGCTTGCGAAGACATTACAAAACCAGCACGCCCTGTATTGTTCAGGTAACTATAAAAATAGCTGATCCAGATATAGTTGCCGTTGGAGACTTTTCCTTTTTTATTCACTCCGGGAAGACCAAAGGGCAAGCGCGGATCGTTTTTTATTTTATCGGCGTCAATCTCATCCACATTAAACGGCGGATTAGCCATCACAAAGTCGGCTTTGCCTAACAGATTATGCGGATCTTCATAGTAAGAGATAGCTTTTTTAATATCTCCCACAAGCCCGTGCACTGCCAAGTTCATTTTGGCTAGATTGATGGTGGTGGCGTTTTTTTCCATCCCATAGAAATTAAGTTTGTCGTTGGGGTTTTGGTGCAGTTTTTCTACAAAATGCGCGCTTTGCACAAACATGCCGCCACTGCCATTGGCTGGGTCAAGCATTGTGCCTTTTTTCGGCTCAAGTACATTGGCAATAAGGGAAACCAAGGAAACCGGTGTAAAAAATTCACCGCCGTCGTGGGCTTTTTGATCGGCAAACTGCGTCAGGAAATATTCATAAATACGACCGAATACATCGCCGGATACTTTTTTTAGCTCTTCTGGATTAAGCGCCCGAAGGAGTTGCCCTAAAATTTCATTATCCAGCTCGCGATATTCTTTTTTGGGGAGCACACCGCGCAGTGTTTCGTAATCTCCTTCTATAGACTCCATCGCATCAATAACAGCTTTGGCTCGATCATCGCTGTCTTTCAGAGCTACCAGATAATCAAACTGCGCTTTGGGTTGTAAGAAAATAGACGACTTTTTGCTGAAATCTTTTTTGGTTAATTCTGGCGTTTTACCGCCTCTCGTAGGCAAGCTTGCTATGATTTCATCTTTCACCGCTAAATAACGGCTGTAGGCATGACGCAGAAACACCACACCCATCACCGGCATAAAATATTCATTACTGGCATAGTTGGAATTTGCCCGGAGTGTATCCGCCGCGCTCCACAGCCTTTTTTCTATTGCTTCAATATTTTCTAGTTGTGACATAGTTTTTATTTACCCCGTTAGATGTTTACTATCTAACGGGGTATACTTAATAAAGTAATCCTTTCTCTTTAAAACTTGTATAACCATTGCTCATGATAATGATATGGTCAAGCAAGGCAATATCCAATATCACGCCTGCCCGGACAAGATTTTCTGTAAGTTGTACATCTTCTTCTGAGGGTTCAGGATTATTTGATGGGTGATTGTGAGCAAGCACCACAGACGAGGCAAAATGCCGAATAGCCGGTTCAAAAACTTCACGTGGGTGCACCAGTGAAGCGGTCAGAGTGCCAACAGAAATCGTTTCCTTGTGAATCAATTGATTGCGGGCATTAAGATAAAGAGCCATAAAATATTCCTTATGCTTATCGCGCAAATCAGCAAGCTGGGCAACTATTGCTTTGGGAGAATCAAGGATAGGTAGTGCATCGCTAAATGAATTTGCCGCCCGCTGGCCAAGCTCCAGCGCGGCTTTAATCGTGATGGCTTTGGTTTCCTCCAATCCTTTAATGGAAACTAAATCGTCTTTAGACACAGCTAATAATTTTGATAGAGGATATTTTTTAAGAGTATCTTTGGCAATATCCAAAGCGCTTCTGCCGGCTCTGCCTGTTCTGATCAAAATTGCCAAAAGCTCGGCATCGCTTAAATTCTCGGCACCTTTTTCAGATAGCTTTTCTCTTGGCCTTTTATGGAGTGGTAGATCTTTTATCTTTGCCATATTAACCTTTGATTAAATCAATATTATGCTAACAAATATAATCAAATCTTCAAATATAAAAATACGGGAAGCCGGCTTTTAACACTAAATGAAGTTTGAGCCGATGGATTCGACAGGCTCACCACGAAATATTTTTGATAGGATCAATAATGTCAGCCTCCATCCAGGCCAAAGAGTTGGAATATTCAACCCCGACCAGAAGATTCTCCGAAAGAAGCACAATGTAGAACATTTTTATCCTCAAACGCCCGAAGGCGATATGGAGGCCGATTCCGAGACATTTGAAGTTGTGAACAATATTGGGAACCTTCTTGCGATAAGCTTCAGAACAAACTCAAAACTTGGCAATTTGAGCCCCAAGAAGAAACTTGAAAAGATGAAAAATGACCTTAGTCGAGAAATACAAAACTTGTCTTATATCCAGGAGTTTATTCGGAAGTATGAAAAAGCCGTTTTTTCTTGGGACAAAAAGACGATCATAAACAGGGCGAAAGAGATGGCAAAACAGGCATACAGAGAGATTTGGAAGATTGACTAACGCCACAATTCAGAAAAGCGAGCAGGCAAATATTTCCCCCCCAACCCCCTCCCATTGTAGGGGAGGGCAGAAATATTGCTTTTTTCAAAATACTAAACTGTTACGCAATTTATACTTCATTTTACACTGATTTTTCGCAAAAATCGTTTTGCGTTTTCTCAACATGGGTTAGCCATATTTTTTACTTGCCCAATGTTCCCAAAGGCCATAAAAGGGACCGCGCCAGTAATTATCATTCTGAAAATGAGAACAAAAATAGCAGTAATAATTCCAAAGAAATTGAGGAATTTTTGGATTGTTATAAAAGCCCAAAAGCAAACACAATACCGAGATTTGATATGCTGTCTTTTCGTGCTTTTCAATCAGCGTCATCAGTTCCTGAGAAATGTCATTTTCCGTATCCGCTATTATCTTGACTGCCAATTCAACGAAATCATCTCTTGTTGGTTTATTTAATTCACATAATAACGTCATAACTGCTTCTGATGGATTCTCAAGCAATCGGGATCGCATTAAAACGTGATTAAGACTGTCAAGTCCACTTTTCATCATTTCAATAAGCTCTGATGTTGTTCCGCAATTTTTTATTAATTCAGCTTCTGATTTTCCTCGAGTTATCATTGTATTGGTTAAAGAGGCTGCTGCCGCTTCTATTTCTGGTTTCATAATGCATGAGTAAATCAATTTATGCGAAGATATTTGTGCCGTATCCAATTTATTAAAGAAATCTTCTGAAAATTCAGGAATATCCGGAGAAAATAGCACCTCTTCTTTTATGAAATGTTCTATTTTGTTTTTCTGCTTGTTTCCGGATATGACATCGACTGAACCACAGCATTTTTTATACTTTTTTCCGCTCCCGCATATGCACGGAGCATTTCGAAATATTTTCATATCGTTTCCCGGATTTCCAGATTTAAAACGGCGCTATCTTAGGTAGAAGCCCGTGATTGGGTGTATAAGCAGCATTAGCAGATAGCATGTTAGCGCAGGCATGATAGCAACTTCATATATTCAGGTCAATACATATCTAATTATTATAACAGGGTGATTCCTATGTCTCCGGTTTCTTTTATCTTGCGCTTGTTTAGGATTCAGATATAATTTTTTGTCGCAATATTCAAAACAGGTGTTTCTGAAAGGATATTATGAAGACAATCTACAATGACGTTGATGATTGGAACGAACAGTTTAATGACAAATCAAACGAAGGAAGATATGATTTAGTTATAAGCACACTCAAAGCACCTCTGACTGATTCCTTTATAGAAGAGATTGATTTGGGTGGTATTTTGGTGGAAATGTTGGGTATTTTGGAAAAAGAAAAACAATTCGACAAGCTCCTGAATCTTATCAATGTATGTATATCCTTCCAACCAGCTCTCTATAAAAAAGTACATTTTTACTTTGATGAATTTCTCGTCAATTGGCATCTGTTTCATCAAGAAAAAGAAAAACTAACCGAACCGTTGAATCGTTTTAAAGAAAATCCTGTACAAGGCATTGATAACATGCTCTTGGCGCTGAAAAATCTTTTGTTCTATGGGCATACAGACCTTGCGGTTTATCTGGCAGAAAAAACCTTTGAGCCGGTAGAGAAATCGCCTGAATTAATCGGAGGTTCGGGGTATCAACTCGCTGTAGCAATGTACTACAATTATTTAGAACAACATTATATACAGTATTTAGATACCCACGAGTTCAATCGTGAGCAGTTTGAACAGAAAATTAACACCTTAAAGTTTGAATTTGCTCCTGGTACTATGGACCTTATAGAAAAAGCAATTATTGGAGGCCAGGATATAGCGGGATTATTTCATCAGGAATTCTTCAGAGACCGACACGGCTGCATGCTGTTTATTAGCGGTCATTTCCTGAAATATATGTACCACAAGAAACAGATGAGTTTTGCCTGTAGTGGCGTTTTGTGGGATGGTCTCTCGAATTATTGGGGAAAACATACAGATGATGAGACGACTCATCCCGATACTTTCTTTTCGTTAGATAGTGATACATTTGATAAATATCTGGTGAATGTAATGGGTGGTTTTCTTAGCTTCAATAAAGCAGAGGCATTGGCGTTACTCTGGGGCGCTTCTTATGTATATGACTTTTTAGTGTCCACGAATCTTATAAAGGAACATGTCTATAAGGAAGCCGTTACGAATATTCGTTCATTGAAGGCGCGTATATTAAGGGTATTTAAAAACGATTTGTGGAAATTTAATTTTGTACATCGCTGGAAGCCTCAGGAGGGTATAACAAAAGAAGAATTACAGGCAGAAGAGCAAATATTTCTTAACTCTTTACACGGCAAAACAAAGGATTTTAATGAATTATTTGCAGTCGAGAAGGATGTGCTAGAGAAAATATCGGATACGGCTGAGCACTCTTCAAAACACGGGGATCCAATACAAAAACACGCCAAAGTAGGTCGCAACATGCCGTGTCCGTGCGGAAGCGGGAAAAAATTTAAAAAGTGTTGCGATGGGTTACGCTAACAAATTTGTAATGTGTCTGTAAATGGACAATCTTCGATAGGCATTAGTAAATCTGAATTACATCCTTTTCGGGAACAAAAAAAACTACAGGCTCATCCACCCCAAGTTTTCTTGCTTCACCTAATACGTCTACAGGATTACCACCATGACTTATTACTTCTCTATCAGTAAAAGACCTCAAAGCAACATACTCTCCACTATACTTTTCAGCATTGTTCAATAAACAGATCGGTTCCATTTTAATATCTCCTTATTAAACATCTTTTATGGCGGAGAGGCCGGGATTCGAACCCGGGGTAGAGATTTTGTCTCTACAACGGTTTAGCAAACCGTCGCTTTCAGCCGCTCAGCCACCTCTCCGTTTATTCAGGCTG
>Ga0209211_10010879_pt1 | contig 11770 bp, 10 predicted proteins | sample RifGroA2_FD_183992 | JGI IMG/M metagenome (GOLD analysis project Ga0209211, IMG submission 183992) | Groundwater microbial communities from Rifle, Colorado, USA - Groundwater A2 (SPAdes) (version 2) | ecosystem: Environmental > Aquatic > Deep subsurface > Groundwater | place: Rifle, Colorado... | reverse complement strand
GGTGTCACAGAAATTCGCCTATCAAAGAAAGTGTCTATGTTCAAGCCTCGCCATTTATGGCGGGGTGAGACACTTTCAGCGAATTTCTCATGACTTTATCTGCACTGTAAAAATGGATCAACACCTTCTTTCTCAACACGCACGCATTTTTGTCCTGCTTCATTAACCCAATTCGTTGTCAAACCATATTTATCATCAGTATCTAATCGAGATTCTTTGATAACTTTATTATCCTGCGTACGCCACTTATGGGAATTTAATTTCCCAGAATCAATAATTTTTTCCTCACAGACAGTATACGCTTTCCCTTCAATGATATAATTTTCCTGCAATCCAATTGTTTCAAAAACCATTGTTCCATAAGTTTCAGAAGAAGGATTACACCAAGATTGTGAGATATTTTCAACTTGACTAATTTCTACCAAACCAGAACTATCGTCTTCCACAACTGTCTCATTTACAGTGGGAATTTTTAGATCATTGCTTTCTTCCTCTGGCTGACAACCAGCAAGTATCAACGCTGCTAAAAGAAAAACTGACATTATAATAACTTGTTTCATTGACGTTAGAATCATCTATTTGATTATATATGCCTTTCTCAACACTTGGTGTTGATGAAAGAAAAATATTTTTCTCTTAACAATATAATTCTTGAATGCGTGGTGGTGCTCTTGGAGGTCTAAGCTCACGAGGGATAGTATCTGTGGTTAAAGCAACTTCTAGACCTGTTCTAATTCTTCTATAATACATTAGCTCCCCATTCTGGTCGCTTAACTGAGCACAACTTTCAGCTAACACAGAGGGATGTAAGTAATCAGGATCAATAACTACTCTATTGGATGATGGGTTATCTAAAACCCTTTGAACATTTCTCTGAGCTGTTAGATAATCATCAAGAACTAATCTTCTAAGTGTTGAATCCATTGTAACCTTTCAAACGACTTCTCATTTTTAAATCTTCCTCACAAATGTCAAAAATCCCGTATGTCCAAGCATTTGAAACTCTGGACGCATTATTTGACCTTCAATTTTCCATTTCCTCTCTAACAGCTCAACTGTTTCAATAACGGTAAACTTCGTTTTCCGGAGTGAATCCACAAATTCTTTCACTTGCGTTAAATTAGGCAAGTACGCTACTAAAAATCCACCCGTTTTCAACGCTTTTTCAGCATGAACTACCACCTGCCACGGTTCTGGCAGATCTAATGTAATCAAGTCCACATTACTTTCTGTGATTCCTTGATAAATATCTTCTTGCTTCGTTGTTACATTGGTTGCACCGCATATTCCTACATTTTTAACTACAATTTTGTAATGTTCTGGGTTAATTTCATACACAAAAACTTCTTTACATACTTGTGCAAGGGCTAAACATAATGCCCCCGAGCCGCCACCAGCATCAACCACGTTCCACTCTTTCGACAATCCCGTTTTTGCTATAATGAGTCCAATATCTTTAGCTAAAATTACTTGCGGTCCACGCTGGAAGAATTCTGCCACGTCCGCAAATTGAGGATCGAGCAAGGTAAACAAATCTCCCGTTGAACTCTGCACTTCTGTCTTATGTACATCCTCTTTCTTGAGAGTTCCTGCCGGGGTGTAGAAATCTTCTACCAGTGACTTCAAAATGTACTTCTTGCCAGTTTTATGATGGACGGCTATTTTCTGAATTGTTCTCATTATTGATTCCCACGAGGTAATATTTTTAAAACTTCTGCATTCCAAGTGATTATGCCCTTTGAAAACGAGAAAAAGATGTTTCTTGCTAAAATTGACAAGAGCAAGAAAGGGTCTTTGGACGAACGTATCATTCCCCTATTTAACATCATCAATCAGCATCCTGATTATCACACCACGTCTTCTTGTTCAGGACGAGTATACTTCTGGACTGGCTCTGGCAAAAAGAATGAAACAATCTGGGTGAAAGTAAGTCATGATTCCATTACCACTTCTTTCTTTGACTTTCCTCCTCAGAAAGATATTGTCTGGCTTCGCCAAGAAGCGTTTATCCTGCACGTTGCCTGCCGCGATATCGCTGCTGCTGTCCAACTGCTTGATCTTGCCCGCCCGCTCTTTAAGAAAAGTTGTCTTCTCAGTATTCGCAATAAAATCATCGTTGAAATCCATGGCACGGAAATTCTTGAAATGCCGTATAGTAAGGATGGAGTTGTTCTCTATAAAGGCGACATGGAATGGCTTGTTAATTATATTAACAAAAAATTGGATCGAATTTCTAAAAGCATTATCTTGTTTACGAAGAAAATGGAGTTATTAAACTGATTTTCAGGATAGGATCATTTTTGGTTGTTAATTACGCGTTGTATTATGTAGTTAAAGTTGCGTTACAAGGTGTTGGTGCTGATTCACTGAAAGACGATCTGAATGATGCTGTAAAGTAATATTGCACTTTTAGTTTAGAAATCGTGAGTCGAAAACTGATGGTGTGGCAGTGTTATGGGGAGTAACGACCTCTTTCGTAGGTTTCTTCTTCTTTGGAAGACTTCGATTAATCTCTTTAGTTGAAATCTCATCGGGATATCGAGCTTCAAACAACGCAAGTATTTTCTGCCTGCGCTTGAATGTGTTAGCATTCTTGGCATGAGCACACCACCCTTCCATAAAATTGTACACATCATCATATGTGATCTTTTCTTCGCGGTACAAAGAATCAGTGAGGCGTAATTTTCGTAGAAAGTAACGCATATTCTTACGCTTGAGAAGTTTGTGATGTGGAAAGATTTTAAATCCGAGAAATTCTACACCTCTATTCAGAAGAATAATTTTTGATTTATCGGGATGCAATTGTAGTTCTAAATGTTCTGTGAGAAATTGAGCTATTTCTTCTTTCCATTGTTGTAATACTGTAGGTGAGATATTGAAAAACACAAAATCATCAACATAGCGAATGTAATACCTTGCTTTCAATTGATGTTTAACAAACTGATCAAGCTCATTGAGATAGACATTCGCAAAGAACTGAGAAGTGAGATTGCCTAAAGGCATTCCTTTTCCAATGTCCGTTGAATAATTACTCAGAATACGCTTGATGAGCCACATTATTTTTTGATCTTTCACTTTTTTCTGAATGATGTCTAATAAAACTACATGATCGACGTCGTCAAAGTAATGCCGAATGTCGGCTTTGAGCACGTAGGCGTTGGTAGTATAGTTGTGTGAAACTTTGCGTTGAAAATACTCAAACCGCTTTATTGCTTCAAGAGTTCCTTTTCCTATACGATTAGCATAGGAATCGTACATAAAACATTTTTCAAACATTGGTTCAATAATATTGCAGAGGGCATGATGAATAACCCTGTCGCGAAAGTGAGATTTGCTAATCTTCCTTGTTTTAGGATCACGAAGAATGAATGTTTCCAATGGTTTTGGTCTGTAAAAATGAAATAATAGTTCTGTGCGCAATTGAGAAAGATTATTCTTTGAATCGGCTTCAAATTCAAGTACACATGGTTTTTGGGTCTTGTGTTTCCTTGCTCTCTTGAATGCTAATTCAAGATTAGAATTAGTACATAATTCTCGCCATAAATTCCGGTAAGCAGCCATAACAAAAAATGTCTCAGCACTACACTGGGCTATTCCACGCACGCGGTTATTGTTATTGATGTTACGGTCATTAGCGTTGAAATTGGAGTTGTTATTGAAATTATTCAGCCAAGACACCCGCCCAACGTAATAGCTCTGGATACTGTATTATTCTTCACCATTTCAAGAGCACTCGAAAGCACTTCGTCACAGTTGTTTTTTCAACCCAGAGCGAGTCTGAATTAAAGGTTTCATAACCGAGTCACCTCAGGTCATAGTACCAGAGCGTGTAGTCCAAGCCTACTCCTGTTTTTCAGGAAAGTGCTGAGACAAAAAGAAAGAAAAAATTATGGTTTATATAAGTTTCGCAGACCTTCTTCAAATTGTTCTCGTGCTGTATCAGGAACAAAAGGAGTTGAATATGCTTTTACTTGCTCGAACGTTGCTAACGTTACTTCCGATGGAGCCACTGGAGCACGTGGAACTTTTCCAATTTTTGCGGCGTCGCCTACGGCGACCTCACGACGTACCCCACGCACGCGGCCATTGTAACTGACGATACGGTCACTAGCGACGAAATCGGAGCTGTTATAGAAATTACTCAGCCAAGACGCCAGCCATAATGAATCAGAGGTACGATCTGCTGTTATTTTTTTGTGAACATATGTTGGATTAAGAATATAAATTTTTGTTTCAGTCTTTCCTGCTTCTTTGAGCATATGCAGATTTTGAGGAGTATATCCTAAGCGAGTCATGGCTTTTTGTTCTTCTGCATTTGGTACTTGATACCCATCCTCAGTTTGGATAAATCCGTCTTTTGTTCTGATTTGTAAATAACGCCATTCTTTTTCAGTGCCAGACAACCGCAATTGGTTCATCTTTACAACAACTGTGCCGTCAGCAGTCTTAGCTGCCTGAGCTTCAGCGTTATCAGGACGATAATTGCGGGTCTGAACTAATTGATCGTACGAACTGTTCACGGCATCGTTAAGATGGCGAAGAATGAGATTGTCAGCTTCTCGCGTAATTGCCCATTCAATATCACCAGCAGCGGTTGAAAAATAACCATGACCGTCAGCAGTATAAAATGATTGCTTTCGCAGATCATCTCCTTCGGGAGTAACTGGGCAAGTTTGTCGTTCGTCCATTAATTCGTCTACATGACGAAGTGTGCCAGGAACTGCTTGGTTGTAAGCACCTCGCAAGTTGCCAGGAATATTCACAAGTGTATCAAGTGTCATTGTAGTAAACCTCTCAAGTTTACTCTCTACAATAAGCTCTACTTTATAAACTTTCTGTTTACATTATTACTTCAGAGTAATAACTGTAAATATACAAAATACCCGAATTGACCTAGAATAGTAACCTTTATATTCTTGCTTTGTTTACCTCTTACTTGACGTTCATCGTCAACAAAGAGGTGATATTATGCCACGCAAAGCAAGAAAATTAGATGTTGCCTGCCCAAATTCTATGTGTAGCATGCATAACAAAGTTGGAAAGTTAAACATTATTCGCAAAGGTTCTCAAACTAATGGTACAAAAAGATACCAGTGTACCAATTGCGGGAGAACCTTTGCACGAACGATAAACACTCCGTTCTTCCATAAACATTTGAAGAAGAAAGAGATCATTCGCATCTGTAAGATGTTATCAGAAACAAATAGCTTTCGGGGAATTGCTCGACAAACTGACCATCATCTTGACACGATAAGAGCAATTGCAGATGCAATTGCTAAACATTGCAAGAAGTTCAATGACTATTTCATTGACGAATTGAAATTGACTCCAGTTGAAGTAGATGAAATGTGGAGCTTCGTTAAAAAAAAGAAGGACATTGCTTAACGCCGTATTTACATGGAGCTGAAGTAGGCGATGCCTACACATATATTGGCTATAAGCGTTATTCTCAGTTCTTCATTGGTTTTACCGTCGGTAAATGGATTGATGAAACATGCAATGAATTCTACAAAATGCTTGCAAGCCGTTTGCGTTTACCAACAATGAAACGCAAACTTACCATCTTTTCAGATGGAAACAAACAAAACATAACTGGATTATCAAACAATTTTCCGCAGGGGACATTACATTATGCAATGCGAAAGAAGATAAAGAAGGGGGATAAGATTGTTGGAATTGTCAATGAGATCATCTTTGGCAATCCACCACGAGAATTAATTTCCATCCATAACATTGATGGTTTCTGTTCAAAACTTCGTGAACGAATTTCGTGTTTTACACGCAAAGCACGAAGTTTTGCAAAGAGGCGTCTTTGTATTGAACAAAGGCTTGAAATCTTCAGCGTACAACATAATTTTATGGAAGTGAAGAGAGGCAAAACACCAGCAATGAAAGAGGGATTAACCGATAAGAAATGGAATTGGGAATCATTTTTTAAGATAAGATTAAGCGCATTAATCTAGGTCAATTCGAAATACCCCAAAAACTCCGGCATAAAGAAAAGATCACCTACAGTCTACAGTAACACAACCAGCGGTAGCGATCACTTTATTTCATACAAAATAAAAAATATTATCGTTTTCTCATTCGTCTTTTCCTGCTCAGTGTCAACGTCACTAAGGCTAACACGACGGCAATGAATATCAAGACCATCATTGTTATCAAGAGCCCAAGATAGACCTGTGAATCCCTGAACGAGCTGCTGACAACAACATTCTCTTGCTGCACGGGTGCAACACGCTGTTGAAGTTGTCCTCGTTCTTGCAGTCCGCGTTGAATTTCTTGCACCAAGCCGTCAGCAGAATACTGCGCAGGCTGTCGCTGGGTTGTCGTTTGAGTTGAGAGGCATTCTTTGACAGTTATAGGAACCGTTTCAGTATCTTTCAATTTTCCATTGACATACACTTCGACAGTTAAGTCATATTTTCCTGCCCGAGCGTTTTCAACGTCAATCGTGAACTCCGCGGTGTCATCATTACGGCTGCTGGAATAGTCATCTAATTCCAATCCTTCCTGTTTTTGTTCAATCCGCAGTGGAGTATTCTTGACACGGACTTCAACTTCGTCTTCATCTTCTGTTCCAATATTTTTAAGATCAACACGTAACTTCGTCTGGCGCTGACATTCTACTGTTGGAGTCACAAGATCGGCATTGGTAATCATCACGTTATGTTTTTCTCGATCAACACGAACTGTTTTTTCGAATACTGTTTCGTGTTCCGTACCATCTTCTGCTTCGCCTTCAACAGTAATACGCAATGTGTATTCGTTTTTGTCCACGTCCTCATGGCTTAGATCAAATTCAACCGTAACTGTTTCATCATCACCATTATTGAGGTCAAATGAATCTGCTTCCTCTTCTAAATCATTGTCATCAACATCGAGAAGTTCAACAGTAAGAGTAACATCTTCCATGTCTTCCGTGTACTCATTCTGGATGGTTATTTCTACTTCTGTTGGTTCGGCAAGCGACAATTCACCTGATTCCTTGCCGTCAACTTCAACGTTTTCCACAACTAAGAAACTTTGCGTAGACAATTCGATCGTCTTTGTTACCGTTGCTTGTGCACTTCGTACAACAAGACTACCAAGACTATGCCGTCCACTGCGTTCATTGAGTGGAACAGTCAATCCTAGCTGCAATGTTGCTTGCTCTCCGGGAGCTAAACTTGCCGGCAATGTTCCTTGAAGCTGGGCATGGTATTGGGCAGGAACATTCTCTAAAACCGCACTCAAATTCTGTACAGAATCAAGTGTGCCGCTGTTTCGAACAGTAATTGTAACATTCACTGATTGACCTGGAATAACGTTGCTAAACAATATCTCTGATATACTCAATCCCGCAGGAATATCTTCCACAACACGGTATGTTGAAAATCCTGCAACATCAAATGAAAATTCATTTCCTTGTTGGACAGCATTACGACACACTGTTGCCGGACATCGTTCAAACATTCCACTGTTGAACCCTATTGAGCGTTGAATCACCGGGTGAGTAAATTGTTTGAATACTGTTACTCGAGCTGGAGCATTAAGCTGAGGTAAATCTGTGCTATCAACAGCAATCACTCCTTCAGTAATCGCAACGTCAGCATCAATCGTGCGGACGGTACGTAAATCTATTGGTTGCGTAAAGACAATCCTGCCGAACGCATTTCGTAGCATAAACTGTGGGAACGCTGCTAACTGTTGCTCTGTGGCATCCGTTGGCACATTCGTTTCAAAACGTGTTGTCAATGGATCACTTTGCACAAGGATTTCAAACTCTTCTGGAGCAGAGATATCTTGTCCATCGCTCACGACAACTCGCACTGAAAATGGAGTTGCACTGCGTGGTGGAATACCTTGTAATCGCAGAGGATTAATCTGATCAACACTCAACCAATTTGGCAAAGCAGAATTGGAAGCAACAATAAATAGACTGCTCTGCATGGAATCAACATCGTTGACAACTATATCATAAGAAACAGCAACATTCTCTGCTGCTTGAAGTGTTCCAATAGGAACTATGGAAGGCACATCGTTGACTTCTCTCACTGTGATTGTCAATATATCCAATCCAGCAATTGTTGAATCATCTCGCACTTCAAGAGTTACTCTGCTTTCTCCAGATCTGTTTGGTTGAGGTGTACACGTCAGGGTATGTTCCTCAATCCTACAGGATACAACCTCAGTGTTTGTCTGTTCAACAATGCTAAATGAAAGTTGCTCATCAACCGTATCTGAATCAGATGAAACTGCCCACAAATCGATTATTGTTGGTTGTCCATCTTCTTCCATTGTCTGGTCATCAATATTGAGCGAAGGACTGTCACGGTCAGCTTCCACATCAATTTGCACTGTTGCGGGAGCTGATTGATCCAATCCATCACTTACTGTAAACGCAAAAGAATCATAATGCGGCACTTTAAATTCATCGGGCGCAGGAGTATATACTAACTTTCCTGCTTGAATTTCAGAAACAGGAATAACATCTCCATTATCAATATCACTTTCATCAAAGCGCAATGCACCGGCAAATTCTTTGCGTGTAATTGTTATGGAATCAAACGCATCGAGTTCAAGATCTTCGTAAGCAAAATCAACTTGAGTAAACACATACTGCCGATCTTCCTGAATTGTAATTGTTTTATTTCCCGTTGTCGGAGCATCATTAACAGATAAAACGGAAATGGTCACTGTGTATCGTTCTTCTGATAGCTCATTGGCGTTAAATACCGCAAATTCAAACGTTCCATACTCTTCTCCAAACTCATTGTCGAAAGGAATAAAGATCAGTTTTCCATCTGTTACATCAGTTACTGATACTTGTTGTCCACTGTTTACATCTTGAATCATTCCTGATTCTTCACGATAACGTAGAACACCGCGGTTAGGGGTGTCCGTAATCACAATTCCTTGGAAAGAATCTCCATCTTCATCTGAGTACGTAAAATCATCTTCACCAAAGCGGTGAAAAGAATCTTCATTAATAACCAATGCTACATTCTCTGAAGTTGGAGCACTGCTCACACTATTGACATCGAGTATCAAAGTGTACTGCTCTGATGAAGCAGCATAGCGGTCAGAAACTCTGAATTGTATTGTTGCATATGATATTCCAAACTCATTTCGATCAGGTGTAAATACTAATTTACCAACACTAAAATCACGTCCAGAAATAACCTGGTTTTGTTGAACGGGAACGTTATTAAACATTAATCTTCCTTCTGTGGGCAAACGTGTGATTATGATGCCTTGTAGTGTATCTCCATCCTCATCTTCAAATACAAATACATTCTCTTGGATAACCAGAGGAACATTCTCTTCAGTTGATAATCTTAAATCTCTTGAATGAGGCTTGCGGTTATTAGCTGTTCCGGGTGTAGGTTCTGCCGAAACGATAAATTCACTCACTCCATCATGAACACGAGCAATAGAATTTCCTTTCAGGGGTGCAGAGCTGTCATCTCCCTCGCGACCGTATACAACATCTGATTGTACACGCCCTTGTGCATCAGATAGTTTTAATTCGTCTTGATCTGATCCAAGAAACAGCTGCGGAGCAGCTTGTCCATATTCCAGAACGTTTCGCATTCGCGGTAAAGAAGCGCTGGAATCATACGCTAAAAGAAGGTACGTACCTGCGACAATCTTAACGCGTGGAAGAACAAACGTATCTTCACCATCGGTCAATATCCATCCTTCCAGATTCTCTGTTGTCGTGCTGTATAATTCAACCCATTGCAAATCAGGTAAACGTCCTGGTGCATTGACCATAACTTCATTGATTTTCACTTCTGCTATTACTGCTGGCAATAGAACAAGTAGACCAAAAAGAAGAATCATTAACGATAGTTTTTTTCGTGTTGTTTTCATCCTGAAACCCCTCTTCTCCGACATTTTTTCAGCGGGAAGATTTCCAATGTGATTAATAACAACTATCTGCTCTTCTTTTTAAAATTATTTTAATAAAAAAATAAAAACTTCATCGCCGCAGTAAAACGACGAAAAAGATTACGATTAATGCTAACACCAGAACCATTGCCACAATGATCATTGCAACCATAAAATCCTGTGCGCTGTATGGATTTTCAATGGTTTGCACTAACGTTGATGGTGCGGTAGCAGGTTGTTGGCCGGTTTGCGGCTGCGTTTGTTCCGTTGTTCCTGGTGCGACCGTTACTGTTGTTCCCGCACTTGTCGTAGTAGTGCTCTGACGCGGTGGATTTACAGTTGTAACTGTCGTTCTATTCTCTCGTACGGCTGGTGTTAGTGTTTCTGAACCAGCAGCACTTGCACACTCTCCAATCACGACATTGACTCGTTCATGGTCAATCGTTTTATCTTTGTCATAGTAGACATTAATGTCAATCGGATACGTTCCTGCTCGAATAGTATTCAACGGAAAGTTAAATGTTCGTGTCCAGGTATTGTCATTACTTGAGTAGTCTTCTAACACAAGATCACGGATGTTTTCATTAATGCGTAAATTGGTATTGACGATGGAAATCCCCGCACTGCGCTGATCTTTTGTTCCCATGTTCTCTACATCTACTTCAAAAGTAAATGAACCATCACACGCAGTTATTGTTGATGGAATCAACTCTGCTTTCATAATCCGCAGATCGTTTCGTTCCCGGCGTAAGTTAAGGTCAACTTCTCTCACTAAAGTATATGTTGCTCCTTCTCCATCTTCCGCTTCAAAGGTCAACTCAATATTGTAATCCCCTGCGTCTGTATCGTCTGGAATCGTAAATTGAACCACAAAATCTTGATCCGAATCTACATCAATGTCATCAAGATCAAATTCTTCTTCAAATTCATCCGGGAAAATATCGTTGTCATCTGCATCGAATGTGATTTTAACATTTTCTAATACTCCTTGGTCATCATAATCCTGATGAAACAAGTTGTCAAGATTAAAGTTAAAAATCAATTCTGTTCCAACTTTAACATCTTCATCAAGGCTGGCGCTGGTTCTTGTTTCTAAATCAAGGTTATCACTTTCATCGCTGTCTCCTTCACTAGTATATTCCACTTGAACTTTGTCTACTTTCAACATTGATTTTGTATCTTGAAGCAAATCCATACTCGCAACTTGGGTCGTTCCTTCAACGACTGAGATTATTCCAATTTTTTCTCGTCCAGAATCTTTCTCGTGAGGGACTGCAAGAGTAAGAGTAATTGTTTCTGACGTTCCATTGGCAGGAATCGTCACTTGTCTGCTTGTAGCGACATATTTGGCTGGCAATCCAGTTACATTCACCGTGACGGTTACTGGTGCCGTTGCCGTATTGCGGAGCGTAAATGAGGTTGTTGTTGAAGAAACATTTGTTTGATCGTTATCCGTAAACTCATGGTAATCCACCGGAAGTGTTACTGCCTGTTCTACAAACTGCACGTCCGCAGAAACAACACTTGCGAATAGCGCAAAAATAATAAGTCCAAAAATGATTGTCGTTTTGATGTTGATCCCCCCACTAGTTTTTATTCTAGAGTAGTTACTCTTTGCTTGTTTAACTAGAAATACTATAAATATCTTTCGGTAGTTTCGATGGGATTGATCTTTATTTAATAACTTATCTTTGACTTCTTAGCTTTCTTTTAGTCGATAATTCTATATATTTATTTCGTTTTCATTTATAAAGAGAGGTGAAGAAAGGGGCATAGGCTTCACCTCAGAGGTAAAACCCATGTCCCGTAAAACCCGAGGAAATAAAAGAGCTAATGTAGAAAAAGTTATCGATTTTGGAAAACAATTATTTGCTACCGTTCTGCGAAGCAGAAA
>Ga0209211_10010876_pt1 | contig 11773 bp, 11 predicted proteins | sample RifGroA2_FD_183992 | JGI IMG/M metagenome (GOLD analysis project Ga0209211, IMG submission 183992) | Groundwater microbial communities from Rifle, Colorado, USA - Groundwater A2 (SPAdes) (version 2) | ecosystem: Environmental > Aquatic > Deep subsurface > Groundwater | place: Rifle, Colorado... | reverse complement strand
AAAAACTCCCCGCGCTGTTGGCACAAAACCCCAGCTTTGTGTTTTTCCGCGAATTGCCGAATGGATTGCCTGCGCCGTTGGGCGCATTGGGCGTACCGCTGACCGAGACCTACAGCATCGCGGTGGATCCGCGCACCATCCCGCTCGGCGCGCCGGTGTTCCTCGCGACCACTTACCCGAATACCACCGAGCCGCTGAATCGCTTGGTGCTGGCGCAAGACACAGGCGGCGCAATCAAAGGCGCGGTGCGTGCCGATTTTTTCTGGGGCTTCGGCGAGTTGGCGGGCATTCAGGCGGGGCGCATGAAACAGGGCGGCCAGATGTGGGTGCTGTTTCCCAAGGGCGCGGAGCCCACACTCACCCCCTAGAAGCGGTGCTTGCCGCTACACCAATCTCCACAAACCCCAAAAGCTAGGTAGTGATGTTGGCGCGGTTGCCTCCGCTGCGCTGTGCAGAATGCAACGACTGATCGGCCCGCCCGATGAGCTCCGCCACAGTGGACCCCCGCTCGGGTAGGCGATGGATGCCGCCGATACTGATAGTCACAACACCGTATAACGAGTCGCTGTTCGGAATATTGAGTGCGCGCACTTGTTCGCAAAGTTTTTGCGCATGGTGCCGCAGGTCTTCAATATTCGCGGCCAGCGATACCACGGCAAATTCTTCCCCGCCGTAGCGCGCCGTACAATCCGACGTGCGCGCAAACGATTTGGCGATGCAATCACCCACCATGCGCATGCATCCATCCCCCGCCGACCGCCCATAACGTTCGTTGAATTGATTGAAATGGTCAAAATCGATCATCAGTACCGACAGTTCGCTACGGGCGCGCTGTGCTGCAGAAAACAGGCTCGTGAACTGTTCGTCGAAATGCCGGCGGTTGCTGAGGCCGACCAGATGGTCGGTGTAAACCAGCGTATTCAACTGCTGGTTAAGCGTTTGTAAATCAAGATTGGACTGATGCAGATGTTGCTCGAGCAGGATACGCGCGGTCACATCCTTCTGGATGCCGATGTAGTGCGTCAAATCGCCATCGGCATCACGCACCGGAGAAATGCTGAGTTCATTCCAGAACATCGAGCCATCCTTGCGGTAATTGCGCAATGTGACAAGGCAACCCTCTCCTTTGGCGACAGCCGCCCGGATAACGTCAAGCCCCGGTTGCCCGGTATCAACACCCTGCAGGATGCGATAACTGTTGCCGATGATCTCGTCAGAGGTGTAACCGGTCAGTTTTTCAAAACCCCGGTTGACATAAATCAGCGGAAAATCCTGTTTTTTTGCATCGGCAATAGTAACGCCTTCGTGCGACTGGTCAACCGCCTGTGCAAGTAACTCGCGGGAGATATTAATCGCAGCACTCATGCAAACTCCTATTTTTTGCCGGCCTCGCCCAGGCGTTTCTCCAATTCTTCGGCAGGCAGATACCCTGGAACTTGTATCCCATCGCCAAAAATCAGGTTCGGCGTGCCGGTAACGCGCAGCTTTTTGCCCAACTCCAACACTTTGTCGGTAGGCATCTTGCAAGATGCCCCGGCCGGCTTAATGCCGTTCAACATCAGACCGTCCCACGCCTTGACCGGATCTTTGGCACAGTACACATTGCGCACAATCTCATCCGACCCTTGGAAAATCGGGTACAAAAACAGATACAGGGTAACGTCGTCAATTTTGCTTAATTCTTTCTCCAGGCGTTTGCAAAAACCGCAATTGGGGTCGCTGAAATAGGCCAGCTTGCGTTTGCCGTTGCCCTTGACTTTCTTTACCGCGAGATCGAGCGGCAGCTTGTCGAATTCGATGGCAAACAATTGGCGGCGGCGCTCCTCCGTCAAATCACGGCGGCTTTTTACATCGATTACGCTGCCATCGAACAGGTATTGCCCTTGCGCATCAGTATATAAAAGCTGATCGTTGACAATAACTTCATAAAGCCCGGCATAGGGCGTTTTGACGATATGTTCGAGCTTGCCAACATTGGGAAGCTTGTTTTGCAACGACTGGCGAATCTCGTTCTCTCCGGCTTGTGCAGAAGACAGCCATGCAAACAAAAGCAGGGCGAACCATTTCTGCAAGGCCTTTAGTCCTGAGCGAGGCCGAAGAGTCAGGGCAGAAATTTTTTTAGTTGCGGCATAACGCCCGTCTTGACGGGCAATAGCCTTCTCTGAAACTTCGCTTTGCTTCGTTTTCATGGATATTCTCTTTGGTTAATTTAAGGCGTGTTGTACCGGCAATACAGATGATTTCCTTGCATTTTCGTTCACGCGGGCTGCAGCCCGCTGTATTCAGGCACGGCGGTCAAACCGGTTTTCACCAGCTAATGCCGACCAGCGCGATTTCAAAAATTCATGGTGGCAATCATAGCATGGCATCAAGTTTCATTTATAATCACGTCCCCCCGCGAAAAATCATCATGCACATCGGCCCTTACCAACTCAAGAACAACCTCATCGTTGCCCCTATGGCGGGGGTAACCGACCGCCCTTTCCGCATGTTATGCAAACGCATGGGTGCGGGCATGGCGGTGAGCGAGATGGTGGCGTCCAATTCGCTGCTGTACGGCTCGGAAAAGACTAAACGGCGCGCCAACCACGAAGGCGAGCCCGGGCCGGTCTCGGTACAGATCGTCGGTGCGGATGCCAAAATGCTGGCGCAAGCCGCGAAATACAACGTGGATCACGGCGCACAGATCATCGATATCAACATGGGTTGCCCGGCCAAAAAAATCTGCAATGTGATGGCCGGCTCCGCGCTGTTGCAGAATGAGCCGCTGGTTGCCCAATTGCTGGAAGCGGTGGTCGGGGCGGTGGATGTGCCGGTCACGCTGAAGATTCGCACCGGTTGGGACAAACAGAACCGCAACGCGATCCGCATCGCCAGGATCGCCGAAGACGCGGGCATCCAGGCCTTGGCGATCCATGGCCGCACCCGTGCCTGCGCCTACACCGGTGAGGCCGAGTACGACACCATCGCGGCGGTAAAGGCCAGCGTGAACATCCCCATCATTGCCAATGGCGACATCACCACGCCGGAAAAGGCCCGGCATGTGCTGAAACATACCGGCGCAGACGCCGTGATGATTGGCCGCGCAGCGCAAGGCCGGCCGTGGCTGTTCCGCGAGATCGACTATTTTCTTAAAACCGGCACGCATCTGCCCGCGCCGGAAACCGGCGAGATACAGCACGTGCTGCTGGCGCATGTGCGTGAGCTGTATGATTTTTACGGCGAACATAACGGGTTGCGCGTGGCGCGCAAACATATCTCCTGGTACACCAAAGGGCTGGCCGGTTCGGCACATTTCCGTCACCGGATGAATCAATTGGAAAGCCCTGCCGGGCAATTGGCGGCAGTGGACGATTTTTTTGCCGAACTGGCGCAGCACGGAACACAACTGCATTACGTTGAGGAACTGGCAGCATGAACAATTGCGAAATAAACGAAAATGACATAGCGCGCTGTGTGCGCAAGGCGATCAAGGAATATTTCAAGGACCTCGACGGCGAAGAACCATGCTGCGGCATGTATGACATGGTGATGGACTGCGTCGAAAAACCACTGCTCGAAATGGTGCTGGAGCACGCCTGCGGCAACCAGTCGCGCGCCTCGGAGATGCTGGGCATCAATCGCAACACGTTGCGCAAGAAGATGTTGCAGCATGACATTTCGTAGGGCACGGCACGCCATGCCGGTGCCGGAACAAAAGTTTTACATACCCCCGACCCCTATTTCTTTTTAAACTGGAACCATCATGGCAACCATCAAACAAGCACTCATCAGCGTGTCGGACAAATCCGGCGTTCTCGAGTTTGCGCAAGGCTTGAACCAGCTTGGCATAACCATCCTCTCGACCGGCGGCACCGCCAAACTGCTCGCCGACAACGGCGTGCCTTGCACCGAAGTGGCCGATTACACCGGCTTCCCCGAAATGCTGGATGGGCGCGTGAAGACGCTGCAACCGAAAGTGCATGCCGGGATTCTGGCGCGGCGCGATCTGCCGGAACATGTTGCCACGCTCGAAAAGCACGGCATCCCGACCATCGATCTGGTGGTGGTGAACCTGTATCCGTTTGCGGCGACTGTCGCCAAGCCGGGTTGCACGCTGGAAGACGCCATCGAGAACATCGACATCGGCGGCCCGACCATGGTGCGCGCGGCGGCAAAGAACCACGCGCATGTCGCCATCGTCACCGACCCGACCGATTACCCTTCGGTGCTGGCCGAGATACAGACCAACAATGGCGCTGTTTCTGATGCGACCCGGTTCGATCTGGCGAAGAAAGCCTTCTCGCATACCGCCGCCTACGACAGCATGATCAGCAACTACCTCACCGCGATCGACGGCGACGGCATGAGAAGCGAATTCCCGGCGCAGATCAACTTCAACTTCGCCAAGGTGCAAGACATGCGCTACGGCGAGAACCCGCACCAGCAAGCGGCGTTCTACCGCGACCTGAATCCGCTGGAAGGCGGCATCGCCGGCTACACCCAGCTGCAAGGCAAGGAACTGTCTTACAACAATATCGGCGACGCAGATGCGGCGTGGGAACTGGTCAAGACCTTCGATCAGCCAGCCTGTGTCATCGTCAAGCACGCCAACCCGTGCGGCGTGGCGATCGCCGATACCCCGCTGAATGCTTACAAGCTAGCCTATGCGACCGACACCACTTCCGCGTTCGGTGGCATCATCGCCTTCAACCGCGAACTGGATGCCGACAGCGCGACGCAGATTACCGCCAACCAGTTCGTCGAACTCATCATCGCACCGAGCGCTTCCGATGCCGCACTCAAGATTACGGCGGCGAAACAGAACGTGCGTGTGCTCACCGTACCGCTGTCCAACGCGCACAACCAGTTCGACTTCAAACGTGTCGGCGGCGGCCTGCTGGTGCAATCGCCGGATGCGCTCAACGTGCAGGCGTCACAGCTCAAGGTGGTCACCAAGGCACAACCCACCAAAGAACAACTGCAAGACCTACTGTTCGCGTGGCGCGTGGCGAAATATGTAAAGTCGAACGCAATCGTATTCTGCAAGAACGGCCAGACGCTGGGCGTGGGCGCGGGTCAGATGAGCCGGGTGGATTCCACACGCATCGCCAGCATCAAGGCGCAGAATGCGGGCCTGAGCCTGAAGGATTCCGTGGTCTCGTCCGACGCGTTCTTCCCGTTCCGCGACGGCATCGACGTGCTGGCGCAAGCCGGCGCGAAGGCGGTGATCCAGCCGGGCGGCTCAATGCGCGACGAGGAAGTGATCGCGGCGGCGGATGAGCATGGGTTGGCAATGGTGTTCACGGGTTATCGTCACTTCCGCCATTAAATGCCTTGGGAAGGGAGAAGGGAGAAGGGGGAAGGGTAGAGGCCGTAGTGCGCACAGGTTTTTACCCTTTTCCCTTCCCTCTTCTCCCTTCTCAATCTTGAAGAAAGATTGAAATGAAAATTCTGGTCATCGGTTCCGGCGGACGTGAGCACGCACTGGCATGGCGCCTGGCGCAGGGCGCCAAAGTGCAGAAGGTGTATGTCGCGCCGGGCAATGCCGGCACGGCGCTCGAAGATGGCGTGGAGAACATTGCCCTTAACACCATTCCCGACCTGATCGAATTCGTGAAACGCGAAAACATCGAGCTCACCGTGGTCGGCCCGGAAGGGCCGCTGGCGGCGGGTGTGGTCGACGACTTCCGCAAGGCCGGACTAAAAATCTTCGGTCCGACCAGGGCCGCCGCGCAACTGGAATCCTCCAAGGATTTCGCCAAGCGCTTCATGACGCGCCACCACATCCCCACCGCATTCTTCGAGACGTTCAGCGACATCCCGGCAGCTAAAGCCTATGTCGAAAAGTACGGCGCTCCCATCGTCATCAAGGCCGATGGCCTCGCGGCAGGCAAAGGCGTGGTGGTAGCAATGAGCAGGGATGAAGCATTCGAGGCCATCGACATGATGCTCGCCGACAACAGACTCGGCGACGCCGGTGCGCGCGTGGTGGTCGAAGAATTTTTAGCCGGGGAAGAAGCCAGCTTTATCGTGATGGTGGACGGCAAGAATGTGTTGGCGATGGCGACCAGCCAGGACCACAAGCGCCTGCTGGACGGCGACCGCGGCCCCAACACCGGCGGCATGGGTGCATATTCTCCCGCGCCGGTGGTCACGCCGGAAATCTATGCGCGCGTGCTGCGCGAAGTGATCCAGCCGGTGGTGCGCGGCATGGAGAAAGAGGGTAATACATACACCGGCTTCCTGTATGCCGGATTGATGATCGATCCGCAGGGCGGCATCAAGGTGCTGGAATTCAACTGCCGCATGGGCGACCCGGAAACCCAGCCGATCATGTTGCGCCTGAAAAGCGATTTTTCCGCCATCATCGAACATGCCATCGACGGCACACTGAATCAGGTGGAGGCGGAATGGGACAGGCGCACCGCGCTCGGCGTTGTGCTGGCCGCCGCCAATTATCCAGACACGCCGCGCAAGGGAGATGCCATCACCGGTTTGCCAAAAAAACTTGAAGACGCGCATGTGTTTCACGCTGGCACGACGATGCAGGACGGCAAGGTGGTGACCAACGGTGGGCGCGTATTGTGCGTCACCGCGCTGGGCACGATGGTGAAGATGGCGCAAAAGCGCGCCTATGAAATCGCCGACGGGATTCACTTCGATGGATGCCAGATGCGCCGCGATATCGGCTGGCGCGCTCTTTCAAAGAAATAATTTAGCCACGGATAAACACGGATGTTCACGGATTATCAAACGATTGGAATCCTCAAAAATTGCCAAGTAGCTTATTGGTTTTTTATCCGTGTTAATCCGTGCCCATCTGTGGCTGGTTGCTTTTTTTAGGGCACATCTGCGTGTTTTCGCGTGCCATTGCAGCACATCTCAGGCGCGGCGGGCTGATCGCCTACCCCACCGAATCCTGCTATGGGCTAGGCTGCGACCCGGATAACCGCGCTGCCGTACAGCGCCTGCTCAAACTCAAGCAGCGTCCGCAATGCAAAGGCCTGATTCTGATCGCAGCGAGCTATCGGCAAGTGGCGCGCTACCTGCAACCGCTCACATCAACCCAGCAACAGCAACTGCAAGAAGCGGGCGCGCAGGTGACCACCTATCTCATGCCAGCCCACCACTCCGTACCGCGCTGGTTGCGCGGAACACATGATACGCTGGCGGTACGCATTACCGCGCATCGGCAAGCCGCGCAACTCTGCCGGGGCGTGAACAGTGCGCTGGTTTCCACCAGCGCCAACCGCAGCGGACAGCGCCCCGCCCGGACTTACGCGCAATGCCGGCGTTTGTTCGGGCGCAAGGTGTGGGTGTTGCCGGGGCGCGTGGGCAAGCGCAAGAAGCCGTCCACGATCCGCGCCTGGGCGGATGGCCAAATCATTCGCAGCTAATCCGGGCAAAAATATGAGCAACTTCGATTCCGCAGCCGTCAGAGAGTATCTGCTTGAACTGCAAGACCTGATCGTCGCACGGTTGGAGCAGGTAGACGGCAAACTGTTCCGCCGCGACAACTGGGACAGGCCGGACGGTGGGGGCGGCAGGGTCTGCATCCTCGAAGAAGGCAATGTGCTGGAACGCGGCGGTGTGGCGTTTTCGCATGTGACGGGCGACAGGATGCCGCCTTCCGCGACCGCACACCGCCCCGAGCTGGCGGGCCGCCGTTGGGAGGCGCTGGGCGTGTCGCTGGTGCTGCATCCGCGCAATCCCTACGCCCCAACCGCCCACGCCAACGTGCGTACGTTCGTCGCGACGAAGGATGGGGAAGCGCCGGTGTTCTGGTTCGGCGGCAGCATGGATCTGACGCCGTATTACGGCTTCAAGGAAGACGCGGTGCATTTCCATCAGGCCTGCAGGAATTCGCTCGCGCCATTCGGCGATGACCTATACCCCAGATACAAGAAATGGTGCGACGAATACTTCTATCTCAAACACCGCAATGAGCCGCGCGGCATCGGCGGCATCTTCTTCGACGACCTGAGTGAACCGGATTTCGCCACCGCGTTCGCGATCCAGCAGAGCGTCGGCGACCACTTCCTGTCTGCCTATGTGCCGATTCTGGAGCGCCGCAAGGACACGCCCTACGGCGAGCGCGAACGCGATTTCCAGCTCTACCGGCGCGGGCGCTATGTCGAGTTCAATCTGGTGATCGACCGCGGCACCATCTTCGGCCTGCAAACCAACGGGCGCACCGAGTCCATCCTGATGTCCATGCCGCCGCTGGTGAAATGGCGCTATGACTGGCATCCGGAGCCAGGCTCGCCCGAAGCGGAGCTGTACGGGAAATTTCTTGTGCCGCAGGATTGGGTGTGAAAAAAGCGGTCAGCCACAGAGAACACAGAGTTCACAGAGTAAAACCAAACGGTTATGGCAAGAAGTTCACTCACCTTGGATTGAGACCACGAAAGACGAATAACCACTGTCACTCTCTGTGTTCTCTGTGGCTTGAATTAAGGTTTTAAAGGTTAAATCTTCCGCAACACAATTCCGCGAAACCATCCTCCGGCGAGCAGCGGCATATCGCTGATCACTTGCAGTTGCGGCACTTGACTCAGCACGTCTTCGAACACGACATCCATCCTCGTGGCCAAACGACGCGTCAGCGGGTTGAGTGCGCGGCGCAACCACGCATGCTGTTGCGGGCGGAGGAATTTGTCGAAGACGAGGATCGTGCCGCCGGCCTTGAGCACGCGCGCCGCCTCGCCCAGGCATTTTTCCGGATGCGGCACGACGGCGAGGATGAGGTGCAGCACGACATGATCGAACTGCGCGTCGGCAAACGGCAGCGCCATGCTGTCGCCCAGCACCCAGTCGATATGCAAGTTCGCGCCGCGCGGCCGGGCGTGTGACAGCATCGCGGTGCTGAAGTCGAGCGCGGCATAGCGGTGCACCGCCGGCAACAGCGGCAAATCCAGCCCCGTGCCGACCCCGCTCACCAGCACGTGCCCCGGCACCTCTGCCGGCAGGCTATGCAGCGACTGGGCACGCGCCTTCAGCAGCGGGCGCTCTATGGCCAGATCGTAGAATGGCGCAATCAGGTTGTAACTCCGCCTGAGCAGCGGATTTTCACGGTAAGGTTGATGGATATTCGCCATGGCGCGAGTGTAGTGGAAATTTTAAACTGCGGGATTTTCCGGGCAGAACACCTGGATGCCGCGCAACCTGCCGGAAGAATAATGCGCTACCGGCTGCTCACCAAATAATCCAGCGCGATGCCCACGAATACCGCCGCGCCGAACCAGTTGTTATGCAGGAACGCCTTGAAGCATTTCTCACGGCTTCTGCCCTTGATGAGGGTGTAGTGATACAGCGCAACGCCTGCCGCAACCAGCAGCCCGGCATCATATATCCAGCCCAGCCCAACCATTTGCCCTGTCACCGCCAGCAATGCCAGGGTAATGGCATAGCATGCCATTACCGCCGCCACGTCGTATTTGCCGAAGAACAGCGCCGAGGAGTGGATGCCGAGATGAATGTCGTCGTCGCGGTCCACCATCGCGTATTCGGTATCGTAGGCGATCGCCCAGAATACGTTGGCGAGCAGCAGCAGCCACGCCACCGGCGGTACATCGCCGAGCTGCGCGGCAAATGCCATCGGGATGCCGAAGCCGAAGGCGATACCGAGATAGGCCTGTGGGATGACCAAGAAGCGTTTAGTGAACGGATAGCTGGCGGCAAGAAATACGGCGGGAAAGGACAGCAGCAAGGTCAGCGGGTTGAGCGGCAGGATCAGCAGAAAAGCGGCAAACGCCAGCCCGGCGGCCAGCCACACCGTTTCGCGCTCACTGACCTTGCCGCTGGTGAGTGGGCGCTCCTTGGTGCGCTCGACGTGCTTGTCGATGTGACGGTCGGCATAGTCGTTGACGGCGCACCCGGCGGAGCGCATCAGCGCCGTGCCGAGCGTAAAAATGGCGAGGATATACCAGGCTGGCTCCCCCTTACCCGCGATCCACACGCCCCACAGCGTCGGCCACAGCAATAGCAGGATGCCGATGGGGCGGTGCAGGCGGGTGAGCTGGATATAAAGCGAGAGGCGTTCGGTGAGGGTCATTTTTTTTGTCGAAATGGCAATTTTTAACTTCCGGACACCTTAATATGGGCGCCCCGTATCTGCAATAGCGGACGCCGTAAATTCCATATTGCATCCAGCCAACAAAATTGTGTTGCAAAAAAACAACACAATTTAAAGCTTGGTTTGCATTCCACTTTCCTTATAAGGACAATTCGTCATGGAACTCCCGAATATTGAGAGTTTTTTGGATTCGGTCGATATCGCCATCAGTTTCAAGCAATGGTAATAAGCAGCAAGTTATTATTTTTATAACATTAAAATGGAGAAAACCATGTTACTCAAGAAACACCCTATATCGAGCATCGCCGTCCTGTCGGCACTTTTATTCGCACAAAGCGCTTTGGCTGCGGACACGCTGACCGACGCGCTGACCGGTGGCAAGGCTTCGGCCAATCTGCAATACCGCTATGAAGATGTGCGTAACAATAACCTCCCTGCTACAGGCAAAAATACTGCAACCGCACACACGGTGCGCCTGCGTCTCGGCTATGAAACCGCCACCTTCAACGGCTTCGGCGCGATGGTCGAAGCGGAATCGGTCAAAGACTTGGGTAACAAGAAATATGACAGCAAGGCGACTGGGCAAACTGGAGCTACTGCTGTCAATAACTACGCTGTCATAGCAGACCCGGAAGCCACCGAAATCAACCAAGCGTACCTGAGCTACAGCGGCATCGCCAATACGACCGTGAAGTTTGGCCGTCAACGCATCATTTTGGATAATGCGCGCTTTGTTGGCAACGTCGGCTGGCGCCAGAATGAGCAAACCTTTGATGCTTTCACCTTGGTCAACAAGTCGCTGCCGAACACCACGATCACGGCGGGTTATATCACCAATGCCAATCGCGTATTCAGTGACAGTTCTGCCACTCCCGACAGCGGTCCATTTGGCGGCAATCATAGGATGCAATCCACCATCCTTAACGCGAATTACAAAGGATGGAGCTTTGCCGAAGTCGTCGGCTATGCCTACTTGCTAGACTATGATGTTAATACTCTATTCACAGTCAATTCATCGGACACTTTCGGTCTCCGCTTGAATGGGAATACGGCAATGGGCGGCAACAAGCTGCTGTACACGGCAGAATTTGCGGAGCAGCGTAGTGCTCACGGCAACGCAACCAACTATAAAACCAGTTACACCCTGCTGGAAGGCGGTGTAGATATCACCAATATAGCGGTATTCAAGCTGGGTTATGAAGTGCTGGGTTCCGATACCGGCGCCGCCAACACACAGTTCAAAACCCCACTGGCTACGCTGCATGCCTTTAATGGCTGGGCTGACATGTTCTTGGCCACTCCTGCGTCAGGCTTGAAGGATACGTATATATCGGCAAACACAAAGTTGGCCGGCATCAACCTTGGAGCTGTTTATCACGACTACCGTGCAGACAAAACTGCCGGTGCCGCGACGGCTAGCAAACTTGGGGACGAATGGAACCTTGTGGTATCGAAATCATTCGACAAAAACTACACGCTTGGCCTGAAATATGCGGACTATAAGGCCAAAGGTACTGCCACCAGTGCAGCTGCCGGCGATTCATTTACAGGCAACGTCAATACCAAAAAGACCTGGCTGTGGGGTGAATTCAAGTTCTAATCAGTCTGCGGCTGAGTTAGCTTCTTAACTCAACCCACAAGACGAAAAAACAAACGGGCATCTTCGGATGCCCGTTTTTTATTGCCCGGAAAATGCCAAATACGCAGCAAATGCGG
>Ga0209211_10010873_pt1 | contig 11774 bp, 6 predicted proteins | sample RifGroA2_FD_183992 | JGI IMG/M metagenome (GOLD analysis project Ga0209211, IMG submission 183992) | Groundwater microbial communities from Rifle, Colorado, USA - Groundwater A2 (SPAdes) (version 2) | ecosystem: Environmental > Aquatic > Deep subsurface > Groundwater | place: Rifle, Colorado... | reverse complement strand
GGAACCAAGACGGTGCCCTCCTCGCCCAGTATTTCTCCGAGAAACTCGCCGCTGCCCAAACCGTCACCGTCAACGAAAAAACCAATGAGGTTTTCCTCACTACTTCCAATTCTCTACTTTCTTTCAAAATAGATCTTGAACAATAGGTCAGAAAAACTCAATATTCAAGCTCATCAAATGTTATGCCTGTTCATATTACCTACTTTGTACATGGTACCACAACTGACAACGAGAAAAAAAATTCTTCGGGCTGGTTTGATGTCGAACTTTCAAAGCTAGGAGTGCGACAATCAATCGATCTTAAAGAGCTTATCAAAAATAAGAAATTTGATGTAGTGTTTTGCTCTGATCTCAAACGGGCGGTTGATTCAGCAAAACTTACCTTTGAGGGTATTTCTTCAATCGTAACAGATAAGAGATTGCGCGAGTGTAATTACGGTAGGTATAATGCCCAACCCTCCAGTGTCGTCGAACCTCTGCAAGAAAAAAATATCACCGAAAAATTCCCCGATGGAGAAAGCTACGAAGATGTGGAAGCAAGAATTTCTAACTTCCTTAAATTTCTCAAACAACATTATGATGGCAAAAATGTTGCCATAGTGGCACATCAAGCTCCACAACTTGCTCTCGATGTTCTCTTGCAGCATAAGACATGGGAACAAGCATTCGCAGAAGACTGGAGAAAAACTAAGGCTTGGAGACCGGGCTGGAAATATACCATAAAATAGAACAAAAAAAAGCCTTACGAAAGGCTCTTTTTTATGTTTTTGATTCCTGATTCGTAATTCCTGTTTTTGGAAGCAAGGCTTCCAAAATCCCTAAAGAGTGGGGCGTTCAGCCAGCTTGATGCGGCTCATGATTTCGCGGTTGACGATAGTAGCATCGCGGCCGTAGCGCAGACGGGAGAGTTCTTTCAGGGCATTGGCCACCTCCTGATCGCCGTGCGTCGGAGCGTAGGGCTTCATATTGAACGGCTTGGTCAGTTCGTTGTTCATCAGGAGCCTGACAAAACAATTGCGATTATCCACATTGATGAGGTCGCGCGCGGTAAACACCGGTAGAAATTGCTTTTCCAAAAATTCTGCGTCTTCCGAACCCACCCGAAACGACACCAGCGATCCGACATTGCCGAACACCGCCTTGGAAATCTCTTCTTTCAGCTGGGCGATGAACTGATGGGCAATGATGAGAATCAAGCGATATTTGCGGGCTTCCGAAAGAATTTGCGCAATAGAGTTGGTTGTAACGTTCTGGAATTCATCCATATAGAGATAGAAATCCTTGCGCTCTTCTTCGGGTGTATCCACCCGTGACAGAGCAGCCATGAGGATCTTCCCTACCACCACCATCCCCAAGAGGCGTGCATTAATTTCCCCGATCTTACCCTTGGCCAGATTCACCAAAAGGATCTTGTTGGTATCCATAATTTCGCGGAAATTGAGCGTGCTCTTCTGCTGGGCGATAATCGGCCGCATCATATCATTGGAGATGAAGGTCGTCAGCTTGGAGGTGATGTACGGCACCATATTGGCCAGCGCCGCCTCGCCGCCGGCTTTCTCGGCTTCCTTGGTCCAAAAATCATAAGCGATCGGATTCTGACACTTGGAGAGCTTGTACTTGCGGAAGTCCTCATCCGCCAGCACCTTGGAAATTTCCATCAGGGTCGACCCGCTATCCGGGTCCTCCATAATAAGCAGCATGGCGTTGCGCATATACTGCTCGAACATCGGCCCGCCGGTGGCTTTCAAATCATACAGCTGATCGAAAATACCGATCATCTCGTTGATGACGAAGGTCTTCTGCTCCGGATGGGCCGGATCATACTCGAGCATATTCAGTCCGATGGGACGCTCCGTGTCCGATGGGTCGAACAAAATCACATCCTCCGCCCGTTCTTTGGGAATAGCGGCCAAGATATCCTCGATGGCATCGCCGTGCGGATCGATGAAGCAGAAGCCTTTGCCAGAAATGGCGTCTTTCTTGGCCATCTCCTGCAAATACACCGACTTGCCCACCCCCGTCTGGCCGATGACATACATATGGCGGCGGCGGTCATTGTCAGTGATGCGGATATCCGTCTTCGCACCCCGATAATCGTTGTACCCGAGGAGTATCCCCTCCTGTGGAATGTTCACCGGCGGCGGAGCCGCCCCGGCCTTGAGCCACTTGATTTTCGGCGTTTCCGTCGTAGAGATCGGAAAATGGAAAATACTCGCCAGCTCTTCGACGGTCAGCACCATTTGTGTCTCGTCGTCGAAGTTCCGAAAGATATAATCATAGACGGCCTTTTTTTCTCTGACCCGCTTCTTGACCCGGAAATTATTCACTTCCGGATTCTCGAACTGTCCGAAGGCATTTTCCATATGCCCGAGAATCTCTTCGGCTCGCTCCTGTGTGGCTCCGGACGCGATGAGCCGGATGTTGACAGAAAACGCACCCTTGTTCGTTTTGGCGTCGATAGATTTGACCAGTTCCTGCTCTTCCGGCGTCAAATTCACCGCTTTTTTCTCCTCACCTCCCGGAGTATCTTTTTTTGGACCACCCGTCATAACCTCGAGCAGTCCCTTGCCCACAACTGAACTGGCGCTCCGCAAAAATGATTTGTGTTTGGCATCGTGCAGGCGCTTGCCTTCCTGCATCTTCTGGGCGATCCGCTTGCCCTCTCTCCGCCACCCCGTAGTCGCGCGCGCCAAAAGCACCTGAATGGCCGCCCCTTCTTCTGCAGTGTTCAGTTTGCTCAAGGCATTGGAAATTTCATTGAGCGGATCGACATCTACTGTCCGGTAAGTCCGGAGCGGCAAGGAATGGCCATGCTTGAGCTCCAAGACCGCTACGGCCGTATGGCTCCCCGGGGAGAAAATAGTATAATCAGGCACCTTCTCGATCACCGCATGGGGGAAAAAACTGTGCACTTGTTTTTCCGCACTCTCCCGAAAACGTTTCGGAACGGAGAGATAGAAAAAGATTTCTTCGCTCGACGACGGGTTGGCGATTTCGAAAACGATAGTCGGGGTATCGAAAAACCATTTTTTAAAGAAATTCCCTTTCAGTTTGAGCACCGTCAGCGAAGAGAGGAGCTGCTCCATAGCGAAGATCTCTTCTTTCCATGCCTCCGCATTCTTCTCTCGTTCTCCTTCCGGAGCTTCCTTGCGCGTCACCCGGATCATTTCCAGATCCATATTGACGGACTGATTCACCTGGTAGCGAAAACAGAGAAAACTGCGGATCACCAAAAAGGTTCCGCTCAAGAGCGCCGCAGACGCGAAAATCCACGTCAGCGGGATAAGGATAGTATTCAAATCAAAGCCCTCCATACTTTGCGCAACGCAAAAATTTCTAATTTCTAATTTCTAATTTCTAAACAAACTCCAAACCATAAATCAAATTCAAAAGTTGAGACTTATTCAGAATATAGTTATTAGAATTTATGATTTTTATTAGGTATTAGATATTAGATATTAGGAATTAGGTATTTTTTATCTACTCTTTCGTAATGAGCCCTTTCGCCAAAAGACCCTCATACAGCTTGTCTATCAATTCATCGTGCATCCGATCAAGCGCGTAGTAATCTTTGAGCGAGCGGGCGACTTTCACGGCATGCGCGACGCCTTTGGTACTCGCCAGATCGAGCAGTTTCTGGATCTTAGACTCTTCATCCACCGTATCTCCGATACTCTTGGCATCCAAGAGGGCATCATCATCCGAAGACGCTGACACGGGACTGGCTGGAGAGACTTTGGAAAGAATCTCATTGTATTTTCCTTCTACTTGTTCTTTCCTGCCTTCCACAGCCGCTTCCTTTTCCCCCGCCGGAAAAATCTCGATGTTTCCCTCCGCGCTCCCCTGTTTCTCGGAAGAAGATCCTTTCCCGCCTTCTCTCAATTCTCCCTCCAAAACTTCTTCTGGCATAATTTTGTAAATTTCTAATTACCAATTTCTGGTTTCTAAACGATTTTCTCTGTCTCGGTTTTTCTACAATAATTCATCTTCTTTTTATTCCTGATTCATAATTCCACATTCCTTATTCCGTTTTGCTAGGATTTCTTCATATCCCGTTTGAAATCCATAATGATTTTCGCTATAAAGTTATCGTAATCAGGAATCCGGGCTCTCAAGAAATCATTTATTTCCTTTTCGCTTCCCTCACGATCCGCCAACGCCTCATACTCCTTGCCCCCGGCTTCGCCGAGCTTTTCGACGGTCTGAAGATGGATCTCCTGAAGGAGCGTCTCAATCGCCATATCGATGAGCCTTTCCTGCTCTTCCACGGGCAACGTTTCAATCCCCAGCTCCTTGGCCAAATCCTCCCGCATTACATTTACATCAAGTGCCATAAATATATAGTTAACTAAATTATTGGTTTGGATCTCATATGAATCGCGGGATAGGAATGTGCTTGCCGGTCGGATGTTCCATGCCAAGCATCGCCATACGCGCTACATAATTATAGACTTTTTCTTTCGGGCTCGGCAAACCCAGCTTACTCCCATAGGCTTCTCTGGCTAACTTCACAAATCTGTCCAAATCACTACTTCTTGCATTCTCAAATGCCTTCTCTCCCAAAACTTTCATCGCTCCCATATCACCCTGGGAAATAAACCCGAAGTAACTTTCTGCCAATTCTTTATATGCTCCGAATGCTTCCGGATTTTTCGCAAAATACTCCTTATAGGCATTGATATCATACGTTTTCCCCAAACGGATATCCCGCTCATATTCTATGTCAGCATTTTTTACCGGCCCTTCATCGCGATTTGCAACTACCGTTTCGTCTTCTGATGCGTCGTCCGCTCCACTGGATTCCGCCTGAGCATCAGATGATGAATTAGAAACAGAATCAGCTTCTTTCGGCACATCCGCTCCACCAGATTCTAGCTGTGCATCAGCGGATGACAAATCAGACACAATATCATCTATATCTTCATCTGCCGGTACTTCCCTCACTGTATAGCCATCAGCATTATTGAAATCATCTCCGGGCTCATTCGCCCACGCCGGAGAGACTTTTCCTGCCAACGTGTCCGTCGCACCACCATGCAATATATTGTTGTCTATTAACGCATCCGTCAGCTTCACACCAGGATGCGCCTTGGCCCATTCCAAAATAGCGGCATTGTTTTTTGTGATGCTTTCCATCGCTTCGGCAGAAAGTCCGCTGGCGCCTTTCATGGCTTCGGCGACGTTGTCGCCCACCAGTTTGTCAAAATTGATATGTTCTCCAATTCCGAGCTTGCTAATATCACCGCTCTCAAATCCCGCCGCTTTCAATTGATCCGGTGACATCTCTGCTAGCTTATCTTTCAAAGCATCGATAGCATACGTTCTCTGGGCTTCATTCATACCGGAAAAATGTGAATCCTTGGCGGAAAGGTACTGACCCAAAAGTTTCCACGTCGAGTCGCCGCTGTGCGCCTCAATCGAAGGAACTCCCTTGGCCCAGTCGAACCCTCCTTTGAACCAACTTTGGATTTTTTCTTGTATCTTAAACCAATCTCCTCCTTTTTTGAACCACCCCTGAATCTTTTCCTGTATATAGCCCGATCCCATAAAAATCCCGGCTGCCAAAGCAGTGGTTTTTCTCGCCATCATTCCCACCTTGCGGCGCTTGAACTGTTCGTGAATACCTCCCATCCGTCCCTCCAAAAATGCTCTTTTGGCTTCAGCAATTTGTTCCGGTGTTCTTTCGCTCTTTTCCAACCCAGCAAATTCAGCATATGCCGCGTCACCGCCCTTTTCAACTTTTCCTTCATGGCGGCGATCTGAAAGACTTTCCAGAGCCGTATCAAGAGCGGCAAAAGTCGTGGCTCCAGTCAATACACGACGCAACCCGATGAGAATCGGTCCGGCAGCCGCGGCGCCCGTACCAAAAGAAGCCACAGCCCCCAGGCCGAGTGCGATGCCGATTCCATAGCGATAACCCTTAGGTAATTTATTGTACCAATGAGCTAGCCTCGGAAGACCCTCCACAAGCCAGCCTATTTTGGACTGAGCCAGACTTTCCATCTTGACCTGTTGGCGGGCTTGAAAAATTTTTATTCTTCCCTCGCATTCAGAAGACATCAGCACCCGCCCCATCTCAAGCCTATACTTCTCCTCGCTCAATTCACCGGAATCTTTTCTCTGATGGATATCCGCCAGGCGCGCGTCGCGCAGAACCCGAAAAGCGTTATCATATTCTTCCTTAGCTCCCTTATCTTCATATTTTGTTCTATCAAAACGCAATATTTTAGAAATGTTCCTCAAAATACTGGTTTGTTCAAAATCAGCCTTCGCATACCGCTGCCGCGCCTCTTCCAAAGCATCCTCCAAATTTTTGAACTTGCTCACTACTGCATTTTCTGAAGCCTTCTGTGATGGAACAGCTGGCGCGGCCTCCGAACCACGCGGAGCCCCCAGTTCTTGCGATGCCGTACTTGAAGCAACTCCTTTTGGAGCAGCTTCTTCCTTTTGAGAGCTTGCCGGCGCATCCGCATCTCTTCTCTGCCCGCCACCTTCCAGCGTCCAGTTGGCCGTATCTTGATATCTCTCCCACGCTTCCTCCGTAGCCCAGATCTTGTGTTTCCCCAGACTCTGTCCTTTCAGAAAATTACCATTCAAGCTTCGATAATATGCTCTTGCTCCAGTTGTTTTATTGATAAGACATATCACCTCGCCATTCGGGACGCTTTCCACAAAATCCTTCTTCCGTTCCTCTTCGGATTTCTCCGCACCGCTCGCTATTGCCGGCTCTGCTTGCGACCCAGGTATTGATTCTGCCTTGACCGCTGGTTCAGCAGCTACTGGTGCAGACTGAGCATCTGCCTTTATCGGTTTTTTTACAGGAGCTTCTTCCTCCACGATTTTTCCTTTCCAGCCATCTGACAATCTCTTCCACACTTTTTCTGTATCTATTGTAACCGTGTCACCCTCCGCTCTCTTCCAAGCCTTCCCCACAAGAAAATCATTATACTTGCTCCCACTATCCGGATCTCGGTGATAATATGCCTTACTCCCATTTTTGCTTGTAAGCTCTATAGTCGCTCCTCTCGGGATGCTATCCATAAAAGCCTTGGCCGTCCTCTCTTTTCCCGCTCTCACTTTCTCAGCCGCAGGTGTCTTAGAGTCTACATTGTTACCAGGCGCAGCTAAATCTGCCTGTGAGGCTAAAACATTCGGCTCAGCGGCTGCTGCTGCGGGAGCGGCCGTCTTCGATACTGTTGGTTTTTGCCTTTGATTTCTACGACGTATTCCTCTTATTCCTTTTATATCAACATCCGCTGCAGCTGAAGCTGGCTCCGCTGCTGGAGGAACATCGGGACTGGCCGGTTGTAAAGTCGCTGAAGGTACGGGCTTTCCTGCCAAAACCTGTTGGTCGATGCCAATGCCCTTGTGCCCCTCATCGCCAGCGGCTTTCCCGCCTTCGGCAATGGCTTTCAAAAAATCTTGTTCGCGCATATCTTTATTTCAAAAACTTTTCAATACCATCCGCTATGACCTTGTCGACAAATGTTTTTTTCTCCCCCTCCGACCAAGCAAGTTTTTTCCCTACTGCTACGAAAGAATCCTCCAACCCCTTCGCTAAAGCATCAGTAATTTGCTGCCTGTACTTATCCTTTTGTCCCACCAATCCCGGAGCTTTTTCCTTCATCGCGCGAATGCCTGTGCCTATAGCGCCGAAAAGCGTGTAATAATAGCCACTTCCCTCCGCTTCCGTATAAAGTTCTCCGTATACTCGTTCTTTTGTAGTTCTTTCCTTCCCCGCTGGATAGAATTCATTTCTTCTTTTCACATAAACATCCCTGATTCCATCTTGAAATACGTTGGCTATCCTTGTCAGTTTTTCTCTCTCTTCATCTGAAACTGGCGGATATTTTTTCAACAAATCATCCACAAATGCTCCGCTGATGAACCCGGGAACATCTTGTCCGTTTCCACCCGCCTCTGTGGTAACAGCATCAAAAGCTTCTTTCGTTTTGGCCTTATCAATCCTCTTGAGCCATTTTTCTTTCTCTTTCACCAATGCGTTCACTATGCGAAGTTCTCGCCTGTTCTCCTCGCCCGCACCAACAGCTACTGGTTTTTCTGCTATCACCTGTGCCTGGGGTATTAATTCTTCGGGGATAATAATAGCCTTACTGGCCGTATCAATAGCCCGGGACACTTCGCCATATTCCTCGTCATCCATGTCCAGCTTGGCATTCCGGATCAGATCGTCGAGATGGCGCACGAAGTAGCCACACTGCTTCTCTGATATTGCCCCTTTCGATTGGAGCTCCAGCGCATGCTTTTTCCTCGCTTCGACTATAATTTGTAGCATGTTTAGTTCTTGTCCCGCTCTCTTTTCTGGCTCTCTTTTTTGGGAAGCAGAAACCAGTTCCTGTTCAGGGGACCATCTATGCTGTTCTTGCAAGTACTTGAGTATGACGCCAACATTTTTTGGCTGTACTTTTCTCACCAACCCATCATAATTAACTCGCAACAGCTGTTCTGCATCGGATATCTCTACGACAGTAAATTCTTTGCCGTCCTTCCCTTTTCCAAAGGGTTTTCCTTTTTCCTTTTGTTTCAGCGCTGCCACGAGCACGGCAAACTGTGATTCATTGACAGCCATCTCAAGCGCCGGGTAGTACACATCCCACATCCCCTTCAGCCTCTTGTCCATGGCTGCACACGTTCTCACATCTTCTATATCCGTAAAGTCGAATTTCCTCAGATATTCTTCAAAAAAATCCTCCTGAGTGATTCTTTTGGCGGCCAAACCATCGCACGCATTCCTGAGTTGGTCAATAAAATATTCTTCAGCAATGCGTTTCACAAACAAAACGTTCACAACTTGCTCCTTCCAAAGTTCCAGAAGGCCCATCTTCATACCGCGAACCAACTGTACAATATCCGGAGACGCATCCTTTCTGTATAACCGAAAATCTTCAGGATATTTGATTCTCCTAGTCCCACCAGCCCCTTTAAATTCAGTCATTGCCTTCAAAACAGCCAAATCATTGCATGTCAGTATTCGGATCTTTGTTTCATTCATCCATCTCTCTCGCCGAGACCCTGTTTCCGTCTCAGATAGCTCTTCGCCTTCCGGCTTTGCTTCTGGTTGTATCAACGGACGAGAACGCTCCCAATGAAAATTTGTTTTCAAGAAATTTTCAAACCATACGGCTTGCATCGATGTTACCGTTTTTTGATACCCCGCTCTCTTTCCGCTCTCTCTGTAGTTGTAAGTAATGGAATCTGGCGTAACACTTAAAATTTCAAGTTCTCCCCCAGCTGCGCCGACTACCCGCTGCCTTTTCCCTTCCTTCAAATTCTGAAAGAACAACGCAAACAATTCCTTCTCGGTGAGTTCCTTTCCTTCTGGTTTCCCTCCGCTCCCTTTCGCCTGCTGCGCCACTTCAATGGCCGCGAAGTGTTTATCCCAAAGTTCATAAAGCTTATTCTGTAAAGCTTTGCACCGCTTTGGTTCTACCATATCATCTAATCCGTCAAACATGCTCTGGAATTTCTCGACATATGCCCTGAAAAAGCCTGATTTATTCAATTTCTTGCCATACGTCTTATACGATTCCTGAAGAAAGCTGGCAAACTCTGATTCGATATTTGGTATCCCGAAAATAACCTTCACCACTTGCTCCTGCCACAGATTCATAAGACCTTTCAACTCAGCACTAAATGTACTCTTGATCTCCGTCGAGGCATCTTTTCCGAAGAGACTCCCGAATTCACGAGGGAAGTTGAAACTTCTCCTTTTCCCAGCGTCTTTGCCCACAAAAATTGTCAGCTTTTTCAAAGCATCCAGGTTATCAAGTTTTGGTATTAACGCCTTTGTCTCCTCTATCCAAACTTTACTCTTTTCCTGCAGGTCTTCAATACTTAGTCGTTCCTCCTCTCCTCTTCTCGGTCGAGGCCGTCCGGCCGATTGTTTAGATTCCGCTGCTCTCAATTGTAGTTTTCTCGCCAGGTAGAGCTCCTCAAGGTTTATCTCTGCTGAAGCGAACAAATCAAACGCTTCATTGCGTGCATCATCGCCTTTCTTTCCTAGCTGATTATTGAAGTAATCGGCAAAAATGTTCAAATCAAAAAATCTGTACTTTTCGCCTTTCCCGGGACGCCTTAGGCTCTGTAATTCTTTAGTTTTCTTAGCGTCTGAAATTTTTGTCTTTAAATTTTCAAGTGTCTGATTAAAGACCGCCAAGAACGCTTGTTTTCGAGCATCCGAAGCTTCTCCGATTCCATTATGTACATCTGTTCGAGCCGCCGCATCGCCACTCGCTGGCGCTTCGCCGACCACCTTTGGTTTTCTTGTACCACGCGATAGTTTGGCACCACTTGCTCCTGTTGCAGGTTTTCTTCCAACCCTCGGTTTTCCGCGCGCAGGTCTATTTTCCACAGCGACAACCGGAGTAGGTTTGTCAACCGACGCTTCAACAGCTCCGGGTGCAACCTCGGGGTCAACGGCATCTAGCCTCTTCCCATCTGTAGCTACAGCAGCCTGAACGGCCTTGTCTGCTCTCGCGGCAATTTTGAGCATTACCTCGTCCAATTTACTCATATGAAAAGGTTAATAAACTTTTTCTCTCTACGTAATCCTCATTATACACTCTTATCTTTTCTTTCCATATACCTTGCCATCCGCTGAATCATCATATCAGTAAGCATCGCCGTTCCTTTTTTCCGAATGATAGCAACCATATCTTCAGTTGATCCCCATGCCTTACTGATTCTCACAATATCCTTACCAATCGTCGCCAAAAGAGGATCAATTTCCTTTTCTATCCGCTCTTTATCTTCAGGTTCTTCACTTTCCTGAATTTCCTCCAATGTTTTTATTCCTGTTTCGCTCAGATAGCTATCGACGTCACTTAAACCCCCCTCAATATATCTTTGCAACTCACCAACAATCCGCTGCTGTTCGCTCTCTGGCACGACTGCTTCAAATGATACGTCCCTGCTCTTTTCTTCCGACTTGCGACTCATAGCCTGGCTCGCCAACGCCTCCTCTTGTTTACTCCACGCTTGCCGCAATTCTTCGTTCACCTCTTTCAAAAAAGCTGTAGCTTCTAACTGACTTCGGCCATGAATTTTTTCTGCTAACTCTTTCAGCTGATCATCTGTCTCCTTCAAAAATTCTCGCACAAAATAAGATCTCTTGCTTCTGTTGGCGCTATCGTACCTCTTTTCTTTTTTTCCAATCTTGCCCAACCCCTGGGGCGAGGCTACTTTTTCTATGCGAAGAAGTATATTTTGTTTAAATTCATCCACTTTTTTCTTAAACGCATCCATGACCTCCGGAGAAGAGCTCGCCTCTACCGACACTTCAAATCTTGGTTTATTAGCACGCTCTCTTTTCCTCAATACCTGCGCTTGCGTTTCCCACAACCCTGCTAATTTTGCGTTGATATCTTTCAAATGCGCTGCTGCCAATGCTGCCTCAGTTGGTTTTTTCATTAATTGATCTGTCACTTCCTGCAAATCAGTATCTGTTTCTTTCACAAACTCCCGTACGGTGTATTCCCTGCCGCTCTTGGCATCTTTTCTCGTTTCTGGAATACCGATGTTCTCAAGCTCTCCGAAGGTATTAGCTTCTTGTATACGATCTGCTAACTCCACCATCCTCTCTTCTACTCTCATTTTAAATTCCGAAAGTGTAACATCACTTTCCTCTGAATTACCCACTCTCAGATCAAGATACATCCGCGTGAGCCTCCCCTTGCACCTTCGCAAGAGTTCTATCTTTCTCAGATCTCCCTTGCCATCCCTTGCTCTTTCTTCAGTAAACGCATCAAAATACC
>Ga0209211_10010872_pt1 | contig 11775 bp, 11 predicted proteins | sample RifGroA2_FD_183992 | JGI IMG/M metagenome (GOLD analysis project Ga0209211, IMG submission 183992) | Groundwater microbial communities from Rifle, Colorado, USA - Groundwater A2 (SPAdes) (version 2) | ecosystem: Environmental > Aquatic > Deep subsurface > Groundwater | place: Rifle, Colorado... | reverse complement strand
CCATATAATTTGGAATGCGTTCAGCAAATCGATTTACAACAAATAGAACAAGAAGTAATAAAATATTTTGATTCCAAAACAAAAAAATAATTTGGATTTACTCTTCTCATTTGCAAAGAGAAGTCACCGCCCACTATTGCTTGATGGAGCGATGGGAAGTCTGCTTCAACAAAGAGGTATTAAATCTCATCCCCAACTATGGATGTCTGCGGCAAATCTTAGCCAACCAAATGAAGTAATAAAATTACACAAGGCTTATGTAAAAGCCGGAGCCGATATTATTACTACAAATACATTCCGCACGAATCCAACATCGGTAAGTAAATCTGACGTTAAAATTAAAAGTTCCCAGTTTGTAAAAAAAAGTGTTGAACTGGCACAAAAAGCGATCGGCGATAAAAAGCTGATACTTGCCGGTTCAAATCCACCCGCGGAAGATTGTTACCAAGTTGAAAGAAGAGTTACAAAAAAAGAAATTGAAACCAATCATGCTCAACATTTAGAAATCCTGATGAATTCCGGTTGTCATTTTATTTTAAATGAAACGCAAAGCCATTTGGACGAAATACTTTTTATTTCAAAATTCTGTGATAGAAATTCAATCCCCTTTGTGATGAGTTTGTTCTTTACATCTGAAATGAAAATACTGAGTGGTGAAAATCTTTTTGAGGTGATAAAATTAGTCGAAGATTACAATCCCTTAGCGATTGGCTTTAATTGCATCATGCCCAAGACTTTTCAAAAAGCATTTCGCCGGATCGGAAAAAATTCTTCATGGGGATTATATTTGAACTGCGGCAGCAGCGCAATAAACAATGATAACATTAAATGTGGAATTTCTCACCAAGATTACTCGCATGAAATAAAAAAGTATTTACCGAAGAATCCCGCCTTTATCGGCTCTTGCTGCGGCTCTTCACCAAGTCACACCAAAGAATTGAGAAAACTTTTAGATGATTAAAATTGTAATTAAATCTCCGGCAAAAATAAACTTCGGTTTAAATATCGTTGCGAAACGTGAAGATGGTTTTCACAACATCGAAACCATTTTCTATCCAATTGAGTTGCATGATGTTATAACGTTTGAGAAGGCTGCGGAGTTTTCTTTCACATGCAATAACAAAGAAATTCAAACTGATGAAAACAACTTGGTGATTAAAGCCCTCCGTTTGGTTGAGCAATTAATAAAAAGAGAAATTGCAGTTTCGATTACTTTAGAAAAGAATATTCAACTTGGAGCCGGGTTAGGCGGCGGAAGTTCAAATGCCGCGCATACACTTTTATCGATTAACGAATTATTTGAACTACAGATAAATAAAGAGACGTTGAACAAGTTCGCGCTGCAACTCGGCTCTGATGTGCCGTTTTTTCTTCATCCGGTTCCTTCATTCGCAACTTCACGGGGAGAAATACTTTCTCCAATTGATTTTGAGATCACGAAACCAATTTTGTTAGTGAACCCGGGAATTCACATTTCAACTAAATGGGCATACCAAAATATTACGCCTAAAACACCGAAATTTCAGTTATCAAAATTGCGCTCAAATGCCGATAATGAAATTGCTTCTTTAAATGGAAAAGTAGTAAATGATTTTGAAAACACCGCCTTTGCTGCCCATCCGCAGTTAGCTGAAATAAAAAAAACTATGAGCGAGTTTAAGGCGGAATTCGTTTTGATGAGCGGAAGCGGTTCAACAATGTTTGGGATTTTTCCAGACAACAATTCAGCGCAAGAAGCTCAACTCTTTTTTTCTAAAACTTATTTTACCTATTTACAATGAAAAAAATATTTTCACCCGGATTGTTCATCATTTTAATCTTTCTCTCATTGAATTGTTCATCAACACAGTTCAGGATTCAACCGCGCGCAAATTGGAATGCAGCCGAACCGAAAGCATACAAATCTCAGGTTCCTATAAAAATAACGATCCACCACGAAGGGGAGATTTTTAATCCCAAAAAGGAACCAGCCGCTGTACATATTAAAAAAGTGCAAACATGGGGAATGAGCGAAGCGCGCAACTGGAGCGATATTCCGTATCACTATTTGATCGATTTCGACGGAAATATTTATGAAGGAAGAAATGTTTTTACTGCAGGTGAAACAGCTACAGAATATGATCCCGAGGGACATTTGCTTATTACTTGTCTCGGAAATTTTGAGGAACAGGAGGTTACTGAGAAACAGTTAAATGCTTTAATAGAACTTACCGCTTACTGCTGCAATAAATATCAGATTTCTCCAACAACGATAAAAGCGCATAAAGATTTTGCCCAAACCCTCTGCCCCGGAAAAGATTTATACCGCTATTTGGAATCCGGCTATCTACAAAAAGAAGTTGAAAAAAGAATTAAGTAACTGCTGATTCCAGAAATTCAACATAACCTTTATCTGCATTGAGTTTGGTTTTTATTCCGAAAGGGATTGTATAATTTGCTTTTCTATGCCCATGCGGAAAATTTTTAATTACGGGAAAAGGTAATTCTCCCAAATACTTATTGAAGACTTCATCCAAAGTGAAAGTTCTTTTGCCGGAATCCTTTTCAACGCAATCGGTAAACTCACCCAAAAGTATTCCGCCTATTTTTTCCATAATGCCGGAAATCGTTAACTGATTCAACATTCTGTCAACTTTATAAGGCGCTTCGTCAATATCTTCTATAAAAAGAATTTTGTCTTTCATTTTAGGGAAATATTCTGTCCCCAATAGTGAAAGAATTAAGGAAAGATTTCCGCCGATAATTTCTCCTTCGGCTTTTCCTTTTCTTAACGGAAGCAGTGCCTCCCCTTCAGGGAGGATAACTTTCTCGATTTTTTTTGTGGAGGTGACCGTTCTCCAGAAATTTTCCTCGGTGTAACGATTTATTTCGGAATGAAAATCTACAGCAAGCATTGGTCCGGCAAAAGTTACAAGGTTCGCTTTTTGAAAGAAGGCAAGCTGAAGCGCGGTGATGTCCGAATAACCGACAAATATTTTGGGATTTTTTCTAATTATCCGGTAATCAATTTTGTCAAGAAGTCTCGGTGAACCATAACCGCCGCGTACGCAAATGATCGCGCGGATATTTTTATTCGAAAACATATCATGCAAATCTTCAATCCGCTCTTCATCCGAACCGGCAAGATATCCTTCATATTTTCCGACGTTTTTTCCAACTTCAACTTGATATCCAAGCCGCTCAAAATAAGCTACTCCTTTATTTATGCGGCTCAAATCATCCGGCGACGAGGCTGGAGAAATTATTCCGATAGTATCGCCGTTTCGAAGGCTTTCCGGTTTTTGCACTTTCATAAAGTTTCCCTTACATATTTTTTAACGCTTCTTCTTCGGAAGAATAAATTGTAAATAATTTTTCAAAACCGGATATTGAAAAGACTTCAAGAATTTGTTCATTCATTAAAGCAAGGGCGAAAGTACCGTTTTTTTGCTGTAAAAGTTTTGCAAGAACAATAAGTACACGCAAACCCGCGCTGCTTATAAACGACAATTCGGTAAAATTTATAAGAACTTTTTTCGCTCCTTTCTCAATTTCTGCCGTAGCAGTATCTTGAAAACTTGTCGCTTGATTAAAATCAAGATTTCCCTTTGGGGAAAGTATTAGAACGCCGTTTACTTCACGTTGAGACATTTCCATAGTAACCTCTGTTTATTAAGTTATTTTTTTTGATATTGTTAAAATATTTTTTCCGTTAATTCTTTGATACTCAAAAGTGTCCATCATGGTTTTTACCAAATAGATTCCTACTCCTCCCGGTATTCTCTCCTCCAAAGGAATATCTTGCGGTTCGGGGGCATTCAGCGGATTAAATTCGATCCCGTCATCCACAAACTCAACGACCACATTCACTTCGCCACAATTTATTTTTACTAAAATGTCGTGCTCTTTCTGATCCTGAAAGGAATAATTGATCGTGTTAACTAGAATCTCTTCCATCGCTAGACGAAGTTTATATATTAGAGCAAGTGAAAATTTTTGCTCATTGCAGAATGCAAGGAAGCTGTAAATGGCATTTGATACATCTTCCGGTGAATTCTTAAGAATAATTTCGTAATTACAATTGGAAGATTTAGCCATAGATTAATTGGTCTCCATCGGCTTAATCCAATTTAGAACAAAAGAAGTGATATCATCCGACTGCGGTGCAATATCCGAAAATCTTTTAACTTCTTTTACTGAATTTAGTACTAATTCCTTTGCAGTACTTTGCAGTTGTGTTTGTAAAAACTCTTCCAGTCGTTTATCAGAATAGAGTTCATCTTTGATATTTTGTGCTTCCGTTATTCCGTCGGTATAAAGATAAAGTTTATCATTTTCTGCGAGGGTAATCTTACCTAACTGATATGGATAATCGTTTAGAATTCCGACGGCAATATCACCGGTCTTTTTAATTTTCTTAATTTCACCATTTTGAGAAACAATGTACGGTAAGTTATGACCTGCATTTACAAAATCAACTTCCCCGGTTCTGATATTTATTCTAGCAAAAAATATTGTTACGAACATCGAAGAATCATTTTCCCGGCAAAGGTCGTTGTTCACTTTGGAAATAATTTCATTCAGCGGCAGATCAATAGTTGTTGTAGCCTTTATTAGCGTCTTAGTTACCGCCATAAATAACGAAGCCGGGACTCCCTTTCCCGAAACATCTCCAATTGCAAAATATAAGAATGAATTTTCTAGAAGAAAAAAATCATAGAAGTCACCACCGACTTCTTTTGCCGGTTCGATAACAGCATAGATATCAAATTCAGGCCTATCCGGGAAAGGTGGAAATATTTTCGGGAGAATTCCCATTTGAATCTCGTGAGCAATTTTCAACTCACTTTCCATTTTTTGTTTCGCGGCGGTTGTCTCCATCAGATTATCGATGTATTGGCGGAGAGAGATTTTCATAAAATTAAAAGATGCGGCTAAATGGCTCACTTCATCTTTTGAATGCATTTCCGGAATTGCGACATCAAAATTTCCGGCAGCTATTTCATCTGTTGCCGCTGCAAGTTTAGTCAACGGACGAGTAATGCGGTTTGCAAGAATGGTAATGGCAATAATTAGTAAGATGGCGCCGAGTAAATTGTAGAACAATATATATTTCGTTAACTCATTTAAATCCGCCATCAATTCGTCATCAGGAATAACTACACCAAGTGACCAATCGTTTGTAAGCAGAGGAACGTAATAAACCCAAATATCTTTTTTATCAAGAAACTGATTGAGAAAAATGAAGTCGGATTTTCCGCGCAGCGCCTCTTGCCCATATTTTCTAACGGCTAAATCGTTGTACCTTTCGGCAACACTAAAAATCGTTTCATTCATTATGAAATCTTTTGTAGGATGTGTAACAAAAGTACCATCGTGAGAAATTAGAAACGCGTAACCTGTTTCATACAACTTTACATTTTTTACTATTTGTTCCAACCAATTAAGGTCGATCTCGGCGCTAACTACACCGGCACAGGTTCTTTTTCCGTTTTTGTTTAGAAAAAAAGGAACAGAAAAAGTCGCAAGGATTTTTGAATTATTATCTACGTTGTAATATGGCTCGCTCCACATCGCTTTTTGCAACTCTTTGGGAATTAGATACCAATCTTTTATCCGGTAATTATTTTCAGGTTGTTTTAGAAAAACTGTTTTTAAGACTCCATCGCTTTTATAAACATAAGGTGCATACTCACCTTTCTTTCCGGGGAAAAAATCAGGCTCAAAGGCTATGGTAACTCCGGTAATCTCGTTACTTGAAGAAGTAACATTAGTAAGTAATCGTAGTAATTCTTTTTCACTTAATGTTGAGTGTTCCAGATGGTATGCAAGTGTATAGGGAATTTTTTCAACATTCGTTAAAATTATTTCGATTTTGTTAACCGTGGCAATTGAAAGATGTTTTGCGTTCAGACGGACATTCTTTAACAATATCTCCTCTGAACGGGAAAAATTGCTGCCGAAAATAAATAAGAATACTGCTCCGCTTACAGCAAGAATTGATAAAACTAATTTTACCGCTAATGAATTTCTAAGGTTTCTCATAAGGTGACCTGTAAAATTCATTATATAAGATATTCTGTTTTATATAACCGCTCTCTTTTAAAGTTTTCACAACGTTGTTAAAATCACTTTCTCTTAGCTCGCCGATTTTTTGTCCTTCCGAAGGTTGATATAATATTTTCATTTGTCTCAACATCCACCGTTGATGAACCTCGTTAGCAGCGTATTTAGCTTTGGTCAAATACTTCTTAACAAGTTGAAGGGTTTCTTCTTCATGGTTGAACGCGTATTGCCAACCTTCTAAGGTAGCGTTTACAAAAGTTTTACACACTTCCTCATTTTTACTATAGAAATCCTCAAGCACAAAAATACCATCTTCAGGGAAATTCAAATCATAATCTTGAAAACGAAATATTACTAAATCACCTTCATCATATCCGCTGTTTTTTAATAGATGAAACTCATTGTACAACATTACAGACGTTACATCAACAACATCGCGGATAAAAATATTTTGTGTTTCGGAAAGCGGATAGGCTTTTACATCTAAACCATATTTTTTAAATAATGCGTCGGGCTGAATCCTAAAATCCTGCTGCCACATCGCAACTTTTTTCCCATTCAAATCTTTAAGTGTGTTTATTCCTCTCCCCTTTTTCGCAATCAACATTAATGCTGATTTTTGAATAAGCTGTCCAATATTTATCAACTTTACATTTTTATCCCTAAACTGCAACGCCGAAGAAAGCCATGCCGCGCAAAAATCTGTTTTTCTTTCAACTAACCAATCCATCGATGAGCATGTTGGCCCACCGGTTAACAACTCAACGTTTAATCCGTGTTTATTATATATCCCTTTTTCGGCAGCCATAATGAAACCCGCAAATTGAGCTTGCGGTATCCAATGTGGCAAAAACTTTATGGAACTTTCTTTTTTCTCTTGCGAAAAAAGAGAGAGCGTGGATAAACTGATTATCAGGGCAATGAGAATTTTATTCATTTGGTAGAAATTTATCTTTTTGTTTAAGACAAAATAAGAAAATTTTTCAACGGAGTGCAACTTTAAACTCGGAATTGGTTAACTCGATAAAGAATGGAAGTTTGAGGTTTTATTCCTATGGGAATTAATTCTCCGGAAATAGAAGGGTAAATGTCGTTCCCTCGTTCGGTTTGCTTACCACTGAAATGATAATATTTTGAAGTTCGGTCAACTTTTTAACGATCGAAAGTCCTAAGCCGATCCCCGATGAAAAAGAATTTCTCGATTCTTCCGTTCTAAAAAACCGGTTAAAAATATTTTTTAACTGATCTGCTTTTATGCCCAAACCTGTGTCGGTCACGTGGATTGTCACATTCTTATTAATCTGTTGAACAGAGAGAGTTATCGTTCCCCCGGTATTTGAATATTTGATAGCGTTCGAAATTAAATTATCAAGGATAATTGCAAGCATTGCAGGCTCTGCTTTTACAACAATATTTTCCTTAAGGAATGTTTGCAAGGTTAGATTCTTCGACTTTATAACTTCCGTGTAACGGGTCTTCATCTCTTCAAAAAGAGCATAAACATCTACCGGTTGTACGAACACTTTAACCGAGGTGTTTTCATGTCTCGCTAAAAATAAAAGCTGGTCGACCAGTTCAGACATCCGTTTAGTCTCTTTCATTACATCAGAGATTTTTGAAATGTATTGTTCCTGTGTACGTGGTTTGCGGATTAACACTTCAAGCGTTCCCTGAATAATCGAAAGCGGCGTTCTCAATTCATGTGAGGCATCGGCTGTAAATTGTTTTTCTCTAAGCAGCGCTTCTTCCAAACGAGATAAAAGTTCGTTTATGTTTTGGCTTAACAGAAAGATTTCGTCCCTATGTTTTGGGAAAGGAATGCGTTCTGATAAGTTCTCTTTAGTTATTTTCTCAGAAATTGCGATCACTTCATTTATCGGCGCTATTGTTTTACCGGCGATTGAGCGGGAGATCGCAAAAAGTGCAATTAAAAAAATCGGGTAGGAAACCAGAAGCACTATAAAAAGATTTTGCAACACCATAGTCGCTTCTTTTAAAGGAACCGCGAGCAGAATTGTTCCTAATAAATCTCTCCCCTTGTTTAAGATCGGCGCTTGGAATTGCCTAATCGGTTTTCCATTCAACACGGCCGAAAAAAAGATTTCAGCGTTAAGTTCGTTTGTATAACGTAATGAATCATTCAGCAGATTTGGGGTCTTTTGAATGATATGCCCGCTTGGATCCATTACTTGAACAAAGATAGGACTCACTTCAACTTTACCATGCCCGCCCGCTGCCCACGTAAGAGGATGTTTAAAAATAAACTTTCCGTCAACAATTTTATAATCAGAGAGAAATTCGTACGATTCTTCTCTTAATTGATCATCCATTTTTTTATAAACACTTTTATCAACCACCAGATAGATGGCGGTAAAAAGTATGAGAATTAAAACAGCAGTTGCGAGAGAATTGAAAACGGCGATCCGGTTACGCAGCGTAAAATTCATTCACGCTCCCGGATGGTGTAACCTATCCCCCTAATGGTTTGAATAATATTTTCACTGTTTCCGGACTCAAGTTTTTTTCTTAAAAAATTAATGTAAACATCGAGAGAAGAAGAATCGGTTTCAAAATTAATTTCCCACACTTCCCTTATGATATCGTTTCTTGTACACACCTTTCCTTTATTTTTTAAAAGGAAATAGAGAAGTGAAAATTCTTTTTTTGTTAAATTAATTTCTACTCCACTTTTAAATACTTGATGCGTAGTTGTATCGAGTAGAATATCCTGGCATGATAGAGTAGTCGGTTCTTCTTCGTTTGAGCGAAGTTGAACTTTTATTCTGGCGAGTAATTCTTCAAATTGGAACGGCTTTTTTATATAATCATTAGCTCCGGCTTCTAAACCCATAACGGTATCTTGCAAAGTATCCTTTGCCGTTAGAAAAACTATAGGAACTTTTTTATTCGTTTTGCGGATTTGTTTCGTTATCTCTATTCCCGAAGTTCCGGGAAGCATCCAATCCAATAGAATAAGATCGTAACTTCTGCTTGTCGCAAGTTCAAGACCTCTCCCACCGTCTAAAGCAATATCGACGGAGTAATTCTCATCTTCAAGACCATCGCGCAGAAAATTAGCGATGCCGATTTCATCTTCAACAATTAATATTTTCATTTATTTTCTCAACAACTCAGGCAGTGAATAAGTTTAAAAGTGGGAGTAATTTGTCAAAACTATTCAATTAAGTAAATCAACACAACGGTTTACTGTCAAAACCTTTTAGTTAAATCAAGAAAGAATCTTCCCTGGGTATTTTTCTTCTCGTAAATTCCTTCATAACTTAACGAAGCATACATGTTGTAGGGGATTCTGACCGACATCTCTAAAGCTGCAATCAACTGGTGCATTGCTACCGGATTATTTACAAACCGGTATTTAATATCACGTATATCTCCCGTTAAAGAAAGATCATCATTCCACAAGGATTTTGTAACGCGTAGTCCAAATTGATCTCCTTCCGAATAACTCGAGATCAATTTTAGGATCGAAAGAGAGCCGTCAACCTTTGCATAGGGAATTTGATAATACGAAATCGTGCTGCCGAAATTTCTTGACGGTTTTGCGTCTCGTTTTTGAAAACGGTACCCGCCATTTAATGAAATATAAAGTTGAGAAATCGGTTTGATGCTTATACTGGCTGAATATCCTTGACGCATCTCATTATCAATCAGATATTCAAGTAGAGTTTTATATGTTTCATAGTAAACGACGTTTTTTCTTGCGTCGTAGCTCAACGAAGTTGAAATTAATCTTATGGGAGAATATCTTACTGAAAAAAAGATACTCGTAAGCGCAGCACTATTTTTATTAATACCGCCAACTTTCTTGAACAAATCAACTTCTGAAGAGACGAAAAAGTAAGTATTCGGCAAGAGATCATTTGTATGTTGCAGATACAAAAAACGCCGGTCGGTTTTAAAATTATTTGTCTGATTAAAAACAGCGATCGTATTCTCCATCGTAGAAGCATTGAGCGAATCGACTCTCCCCGCATAACCGCCAAATTGGAATAACTTGAGGTTGTATCCATAATCAGAAAAATTAGGGCGAGACCCCAGCACGGCGCCAGTGTAGTAATTTGAAAAACTATACTCGTATTGGACTCCGTCGATAGTTCCCGCATTTGAAATATGCGGATTTAAATGTCTTCCAAACCAGAGCAACGATTGTTTTGAAACTTCATAGGAAACGCCTAAGTCATAAATCTTTAAACTCCTGCCTAAGTTTTTCTTTACGTTCTGCCAATCCTTTACGTTATAAGCAAAATTGATATATGAGGAGAAAGAAAATTTAGAATCGGCAATTTTATCAGCAGAAAAAGAGAGCGAATAACGCCACCTTTGCATGTCTCCGCGGCTATTAATATTATCGAATTGAGAGATAGATTGCATTGAAAATCTACCGCGGTAATTCTTCGGCAGAAAAGTTTTTTTAATGAATTTACTCCCCGCGAGTGAGGAGATCGAATCAAGTGTTTCTCCTCCGGGAAGTTTTACATCTTTTTGTTCAACAGCAGGAGCAAAGGCAAAAACAGATTCGTTCTCAATTAAAGTTATATCCTTAATCCTTTCCCCGGCTACAGATTTGCTCGAAAGAAATTTCACTTGTATTGCCGGAACAAGAACATTCGACCTTGAAACAAAAAGCGTATCGTTCATTACCATATTTTCCGTAGACGAAAATTTTACATAGACGTTCTGCGGTGTTTGATAGGTAACCGTTCCTTCTCTCTTTTCAATTTGCGGTTGTGATAATCCTTCTATCGCGAAAATCATAAGAAAATAAATAAAAAATCTCAACGTTTCGTTTCTCATCATTTATCAATCGTTTTAATATAACTCTTAATCTGAAACAGGTCTTTACCTTTCGGATGGCATCTGTAACACTCTGAACTTACATAAGAATAATCCTTAACACCGTCGTGGTCTTTATCCACAGCAGCTTTATTGTTATGTTCATGGCAATTTATACAACTAAACGCTTTATAATTCGATGAAGAAGTATGGCAATCAGAGCACAAATTCCACTCACCGTTGTGCTCTCCGGAATAAATCGGGAAATATTTTGCATCGTGGTTAAATGTCGATGGAGTCCAAGCTGACTGTGTATGACACGTTTCGCAATCGTGCGGGAATTGCGCCGACAAGTGGGGGGGATTTGTAGAAGCATCAAATTTAGTTTTATGGCAACTGTAACAATCAGTTGGAGTATTTGTATAACCGCTTGCATGGCACTGAACGCAGGTTGCTCTTGTGTGCGCACCGGTGATTGGAAATTTTGTGTTCGCATGATTAAACGTTGACGGCGTCCATGCAGTTGTTGAATGACAAGTGGCACAGTCAGTCGAGAACTTGGCAGTAAGATGATTTGGATCCAATACTCCATCATAATCTGTTTTATGACAAGCAAAACATTGTGTATCGGTTCCGGTAGTTTTACCTTTGTGGCAATCTGAACATGCCGCTATTGAATGCCCGCCAGTAAGTTGAAAACTTGTAGTCGCATGATCAAAAGAAGAGGGAATCCATGCGATTGAACTATGGCATGTTTTACAATCTGTGCTCAATCCTAAAGATTGATGATTTGGATTCACAGAATTTGAGAAACTTGTCTGATGACAATCATAACAAATTTGTGATGTACCTGTTGTGATTCCTTTATGACAATCTGTGCACGCGGCTTTCGTATGTCCGCCGGTCAATTGAAAATTTGTGGCTGTGTGAGAAAAT
>Ga0209211_10010870_pt1 | contig 11776 bp, 12 predicted proteins | sample RifGroA2_FD_183992 | JGI IMG/M metagenome (GOLD analysis project Ga0209211, IMG submission 183992) | Groundwater microbial communities from Rifle, Colorado, USA - Groundwater A2 (SPAdes) (version 2) | ecosystem: Environmental > Aquatic > Deep subsurface > Groundwater | place: Rifle, Colorado... | reverse complement strand
TCCAAATATAGATGAAGAGATTTTAGTAACTCTAAATAAATACGAAGATTATCTTGGCAATCCAATAAACTTCATAGAGCAGATTGTCGGAGACATTCCCCCTCCAAGCAGGATAAAATGGATTAAGTATTGGCTCGCACAATACATTGACCCTGCAACAGGAGATATAATTACAGCTACACACCCAAATTGCCCAAAAGAAGGAATCTTTGGGCCAAACTTCAGAACAATTATAACCCTTCTCAGGGAGAGGGTAAAAATAAGCGAGCAGCAGACTATTGAGTTTCTTGGCTCATTGTATGGATTAAAAGGTATAGCCTCTGGTACAATCGAAGCTGAATTAAGCAGGACAGCAAATATGATTAGAGCAGATTATGATGCCATAGGCGAAGCGGTTAATGAATCTGCTATAAAACATTCAGATGAAACAGGACAGTCATTGAATGGGATTAATTGGTGCATGTATTGTTTCAGCACCCAGCAGTTTACATACTTCTTTTCTGAAGAAAAGAAAAACTCAGAGCATATAAAAAGGAGATTGCATGACGATTGGAATAAAGTTCTTGTTTGTGATGGGCATTCAATATACACTTGGTGGCATGCCAAACAGCGTTGCTGGGGGCATGCAACCAGGAAAGACAAGTGGCTGATTGAGGAGAAAAAGACTAAGGAAAGGGAATTGCTGCATGAATATATATCGGGCACTTTTAACTTGTCCAAAGGCATCCTTGCCAAATCTTTTCCCAGCGTTTATAACCTCTGGGATGTAATGTGCCTTCGAAATAGGCTCAGGAATGCAATCAAATATAAATGGAGAGACAAGAAGTGCCAGAAAGCAGCAAATTATATGGAAAATGGGTTTGATGACTGGTTTACTTTTATGCTTGTGCCAGGAGTAGAGCCAACAAACAATCTTAACGGGAGGGATATATAGACATTTGCGTTAATTAGTCCAAAATTTAGAAAGATTTTTATACTTGTTCTGTTTTGTTTTTGTTATGAAAACTAAAAAAGATGGCAGGTCAATTAATCGATATGTTCAGGAGCACTTGCGTATGCAAGGGATAAAATTTTGGAAGAAAAAGATGAAAGTTAGAGACATATCCGAAATACTTGGCGTAACAATATTTGCAGTTTATAACTGGATAAAAAAATACAAAAAACATGGATTGAAAGGTTTAAAAAAGAGAAAGGCAAAAGGTGCAGAACCAAAACTTTCAAAGAAAGAAATGAAAAAACTCGTTGAGTTAATAGAAAAAACAGCCGACAATTACGGTTTCGAATCCCCCCTTTGGGACTGCAAAAAGATTACGCAGCTCATTAGGGAAAAATTTGGAAAAACCATTCATTTTTCCAATGTCTGGAGACTTCTTAAAAGATTTGGTTTAAGCCCGCAAAAACCAAAGCGACAGGCAAAAGAGCAAGACGAAAAAGAAGTGACAGAGTGGATTGAAAAAGTCTGGCCTGAAATTCTTGCTCATGCTCGACGGTGGCAGGCAATAATATATTTTCAAGACGAAAGCGCAGTAAGACTTACTGCTGTGTTAGGAACAACATGGGCAAAAAAAGGAAATGCACCAGTTGTGAAAGTGACTGGTAATAGAGGAACAATTTGTGTTACATCTGCAATTAGTCCCGCAGGAAGAATGGTTTTTAGGCTGGAAAAAGAAACAATAAAAGCGAAACAGCATATTGAATTTTTGAAGCAAGTTCAAAAAAATCACCCTCGCAGAAAAATAATTATAATCGAAGATGGAGCCAAGCCCCATATTGCAAAAGAAGTTTCCCAATTCGTAGAAACGCAAAAGAAGAAGCTGGCCATCTATTTATTGCCAAGCTATTCGCCTGAGCTCAATCCAGATGAGCATGTGTGGGCTTATCTGAAGGGATTCAAACTGAAAGCTCATCAAACAAAGAGTATGAAGGAATTTAAGCCATTGGTTCTCTCAAAGATGAGGTCTATACAAAGGAAAAAAGAAGTTATCCCTTCATTTTTTATGGACTATTATTTGACTAATCAATGCAAAGGTCTATATGCAGAACTGGAAGGGCACGCAAAAGCCAATTTTATGACAATGCAGGAGCTTATTGCCAACACATTGAGAAAGTGTGTCCTATATGCTGCTGAATCTCAAAAGAAAAGCAAAGCAGGAAGGCCTCCAAAAGTGGATGAGCCTTTTCTGGAGTATTTTTCAAGGAAAAAATGAAAACAGCAAAAATCAGAGAATTTTTGAGCTTTCATCTTTTCGCTACGCTCAAAAATGAAAACATTAAAGAATAGGTTAGGTTACTATACAATATTGGAAAGGTGGCTGAAATGAAAAAGCTGAAACAGATTCAGGGCATACTGGCTTCAAACAAGGGTGAATTAAGGAAAAGGTATAAAGTCAGGGAACTGGGCATATTCGGCTCTTATGCAAGGGGACAGCAGAGAAAGACAAGTGATGTAGATATTCTTGTAAAGTTCAGCCCTGATGCATCCCTTTTTGATTTTGTAGGATTGGGGAATTATCTTGAAGATAAGCTGAAGATAAAGGTAGATGTAGTTTCAGAAAGAGGCATAAGGCCTGAATTGAGAGGCAATATAGTCAAAGGAGTGCTAAAGGTATGAAAAGGGATTCTAAATTATTCGTAAAGGACATTATTGATGCTATGGAATCTATTGAGAGATTTATAGGCAATATGACTCTTGAAGATCTGCAAGAGGATGAAAAGACCTCAAGCGCAGTCATCAGGAAATTTGAGATAATTGGCGAAGCTGTAAAGTACATGCCTAATAAGGTGAAGGAGAAATATAAGGGCATACAATGGAAATCAATGGCTGGAATGAGGGATAGGCTGATTCATGCGTACTTTGGGATTGACTATAATCTTGTCTGGGCTGCTATAAAGAATGAAATCCCGAAATTGAAGCCAAAACTGAAAAAAGCGCTTTCAGGCATTGAAAAAGAGGAAAAATGAACGAATTAGTTTTAGCCGGGCTGTTAGGCGGAATAGGGGGCTTGACAAGGGGAGTTGTTGGCCTATTGAAAGCGTTGGCTCTGAAAAGGAAGATACTTTGGAGTTATTGGGCTATTACTGTGACTATTGCCCTGATTATAGGAGTTTTTACTGGCATAGTGTTCAATTTTGATCCCAGATTGAGCCTGCTTGCTGGATATGCCGGAACGGATATATTAGAAGGCATCTATAAAAGCTTTAAGACTGAGAAGGTTATGGTTGTGACGGGTAAGAAGTAAGATACTTTTTCTTTTATTTTTTAAGTAATATTTATAAGTATGTGCATATATTTCCAACTAGGTGGGTGGAATGATTGAACCAAAAACGTTTCTCGAAGAAATAAAAAATGACCGGAAATCTCTTTCAGACCGAAATCTAAGTCTGATTACTGGTTCGATAAGAATTATTGAGAAAGTATTCCCAGAACGCAGTCATTTTTTAATGGAGTTTATTCAAAATTCTGATGACGCTAAAAGTTTATCTTTACAAATTGAAATAAATAAAGATAAAATAATTATTTATAACAATGGTGAAGAATTTTCTGAGAAGAATGTGGAAAGCATATGCGATATTGGACATTCCTCAAAAACCCCTGAGGATTATATAGGATATCTCGGAGTTGGTTTTAAGTCAGTTTTTCTAATTTCAGATTGTCCAGAAATTCATTCGGGTTATTATAGATTTAAATTCCAAAAACCTGTTGAAAATTTTAATAAATTCCCATGGCAAGTTACTCCAATCTGGATAGAATCAAGCTTAGAGAATATCAAAGAAAATGATGAAGTGCTTCTTAATAGTAGAGGTTCAGGCATTATACAACTTTGGCAGCCTTTGGATAGTGAAGAATTCAGAGTTCAAATATTACATAAAGATTCAGGAGATACAATTAGGGGAGTGTACCCAAAATCAGAGTTAGGAAGCCTTATAAGTAATGTTTATACTAAAGGAACCAAATTTATTATTCCCCTATCTAAAGAAATTGATAAAAAAATCTTGGAAAAGTTAGAAGATGATATATCAACTGAGAACTTAAACAATAGGATAATATTATTTCTGAGGAATATTAAAAGAATAGAGATAAATGATAAAGTCAAAGGGATTAAAAGGGATATTGTAAAGATAAAGGACGAGAGCATAATCGACCCTAACTATTCAATATTTATTGTAGAAGAATATGAAAATGAAGTCCTAAAAACCAGAGATAGATGGTTGTTATTTAATAATCCAGAATGTAGTGTTCCTGAAGAAGTAAAAAAAGACCAAGATACTATAAGATTAGAACGTCAAGATGTTAAAAAGAGAGAAGTTGTAGTAGTTTTTAGGTTGGATAAAGATGGCAATCTAATGGAGGAAAAAAGAGGAACAGCCCATACAGGCGTTTTTAGCTTTTTACCATTAAAAGAAGTTGAGAGTGGTCTCAAATTCTTAATTCAGGCTGATTTTTTAACAACACCCGGTCGTACAGATATCCAAAGGACCTCTGCATGGAATGAGTGGATGGCGAATGAGATATACCAACTTGTAATTAATAAATGTATTCCTGAATTCAAAAAAAATGATAAATGGAAATTTAATTTCACTAAAATTTTGTACCCTAAATCTGGAGGACACGAATTATTTGATAAATTAATTAAAAAACCATTAGAAAATTATATTCCAAAGAATAGTTTATTCATTACTGAGAATAATTCAACAGCCAAAATACAACAATTGGTTTTAATTCCATCAGAAATTAGGAATTTACTTGATGCTGAAGACTTAAAACTCCTTTATCCAAATAAAATTGTCATGCACAATAATTGTAAGATTGATTTCGACCTTTACCAATACTTAGAAAGGTCGCCAACAGAAATGGATAATTTCCTAGAAGATTCCAAGACACAAAATTTACTGAATATAAAAGCTAGGTCTGGAAATGTGGAATGGTTTAAAAAAATTTATTCAGCATTAAATAATTACAATCTACAGTATTTTCGTGAAAGGCAAACACATTATAATGTAGCCCATGATGAATTTTGGAATAGAATGCACGATTTCCCTATCGCAATAATTTTAACTAATAGAAATGAACTCGCAAAAGTTCCAGAAAGTTACATTGCTAATAAAAATCTGGATATTCCTAAAGAGATAGAGTCAAATTTCAAAATTGTCCACCCAATAATACGAGAAGATAAAGATTTCAAAATTTTTCGAGATAAATTGAATAGAGAAAGGTATTATTACGCTCTTCCTGACAAAGAAAGTATTAAAGAATTAACAAAAGAAGAGATAGAAAACGCCCTAAAAACTATGAGAACTTTAGATATGAATGAAGAAAAATGGCATAATCTCTCAGAAAATGAAAAAATTAGTAAAATTAAGGACATTAAAAATCTATCCAAAAAATATGGTTTAGATATATCCTCTTTCGGATTTTTAACGGTTAAAACCAAAAGCGGAAAATGGCTAAAGCCTGAAGAAGTTATTTTTTCGATGGAATACAAACCTGACCATAGAATTGAAACTATTATGAGTGAGGGATTTCTAGACTTTGATATAGAATTCTTGAGCCCAATATTCATTGAAGGACTTAATGAAAGTCATATTAAGGAATGGAATGGCTTTTTTAAAAATCTTGGAGTAGATAATATAATTTTGGAAAAGGAGGAAGAGCAAACGAAAAAGAATATTTCACAAAGGATTGGGGTACTTGTGTCGCTAAAATTTGAAAAAGAGATTAAGAAAAGAACTTCAAGAGAACTGGCGGAATCCGAAAGGGAAAATTTCCCTGGTTGTGACGTCTTTAGTATTTTTGACGAAAATCGAGAAAAAAAGGAATTTTACATTCAAGTGAAAGGCAGAGCTAAATCAAAACCTCAAATTCTACTTTCTCGTATCGAATCAGATCAGGTAAATACTAAAAAAGAAAAATACCTGTTATATATGGTAGGAGATGCTCTAAATAATCCTACAATGTATGTATTACGAGGTGACAAAATATTATTGGAAAAGCAACCACGTATTGCAATTGACTCTGGAGATTGGGAAAACCTGAAAGAAGATAAATATCAACCTTTACTTGAATAGTTATTGATAATTTTTGTATTTAAAATCAATTTCCAAAATGCCACTCCTCCTTCTTTCAATCTCCTTTGTATAATCACTCTCACCTTCAAAAAATTCCAAGACATAAGGATTAAATTTAAAGAAAAGTCCAATTATTTCCTGAAAACAACAAATACCTTGCTTGGAATCAATTCGGAATAACTTATATCGATTGGCATTTTCTCTGCACTTTGGATTTTTTAGTTCAGCATTATTTCTTATTTTAAAATTATCGTAGGTGTCATAAACCCTTATTGAGCCATCTATGTGTGTGCATTTAGTTAATTGCTTATTAGCTATTGCGTGTAGATATCTAGTGTAAAATCTGTGCACCTTATCCTGAAAATGGATGCATTCGCTATAGCCTATACCTTCCATTGGCAATAGTTCTTCAATCTGAAAATGCCATTGGTCTTCATCAAAGTAAAATAAAAATTCAGTTTTATCCATAAGGTCTGCATGAAATTGGAGTGGCCCTTTCACCACATATGCCTTGCCGTTTAAGGACATTTGAATGTTACTTATATGTTTAGGACCTTGCCAATGGGATAGTAACATCATATTTCTTCGAGTTTCTGAAAGTCCTAATAGATTTTTGCTTATAGGCAACTTTAGCCTGAAATTATCTTTCCAATTTGCCATAAGCCATTCTGTAAAATGAAAGTTTCGGCTGAAAGCATTATCAAAAATTAAGTAGTGGTTCTTGTATTTGAAACCGTTTTTGTTCAAATCGTGATTATAAGGTACTGTAATCAATCCTTCTTCATCTATAAGATTTTTGACTTCAGGATATATTTCAAATGCATGATTTATTTTTTCCTCAACTGCTATATCCCATAAATAATATCTGGATGACTCCATCGGATTAATCTTGATTTGCTTATCCAGCATTTTCCATAATTCAAAAAGGTTAATATTCTTATCATTTTTTAACTCAGCATAGATCTGTTTAATTTCATCACTGAGAAAATCTCCATGCCAAAGATTACGTACTTGTGTGTTGGTGGTGCTACACAGATTTATTAATTTTTGAATTTTAAGCTCAGTTTCATGCATAAACTCCCTAAACAGTGTGTAATTTAAAATTTTTTCTACTAGTATATATGTGTAAGGAAAAAAGAATTTAAGATTACAAATTCTAGAAGCATATCTATGTAACACACAGCGTAAAAGATAATTTGAAATGCATTTTGTTGATAATTTATACTATAATTCCTTTTAATCTAAGTTTCCAAGAAGTCCTGGCTAAAAGCTTTAATTTCTCCTGCCATACACTATCAATAACATCAAAATACTTGACATAATCATAAAGTTGAACATTTTTTAATTCCTTAATTTTTGAGAGTTCCAAAATAGATTTTTTCCCAATAATATTATCTATAAAAGTCTTTGTATCTAGTATATCTAATCTTTTTGGTTCAGAAAAAACTATAGCGGTATTATTATGGGTATTAATCTCAACTATATGTACATTGTTATCCAGTGTTTCAACTGGCATTCGAGACGGGTCGATAAAATATGTTCTCGGTAGAAAATTAGGAGAATGTACTGCAAGTTCAGACGTATCACTTATTGCTGGAAGGGCGTAATGTATCAAAGAAACATTAAAAATCCTGTTTATTATGGAAGATAATAAATACAATTTTAAGTGTTGATCACGTTTTCCATTGTTGTTTATTTCAAATCTATAAATACCGCCGCTTGAACTAATAGGTTTCTTGAATTGTAGTCCAGAAATGCTGAGTCCATTCGGCAGATTTATAGCGGCATCTAAACCGTGTTTGGACTCTTGTTTTAGCGTAAATCCATAAAGAAATGCATTTCTGTAGTGTGTTCTAACTATTCTAATGATATTCTCCAATACATTTAATTCGAGTGATTTTTCAGATATCATGGTTGTTTGCTTTCATGTTTTTTGTTACTGGTTCATCATCTTTATGCCAGCCAGAATAATACATTATTGATTTTTCTTTTTTAAGTTTAAAAACAGGCTTCTTTTTCTTTTTAGCTTTCTCTTTAGTTACTTCTTCATCCAAAATTTTAAGTAAGCGTGTGTCCATTTTCAATGTAAAATTTATTCATGCTCTATGTTCAAAAGGTTCTCGATTTCTTTTCTTTTTTCGTAGTTTTCTAAGGGTTTGCCAGAAAATAAAGCATTAGATAAGAATATAAGTCCTTCAGATGCTTTTTTTATATTTCCTTTTGATAAATGATATCTTTTTAATCTTCTTTCAGAGACATTATTCATTTTTGCTCTTAATTCAGATGCCCTTAATCTCAATTCATGTGATGCTTCTAATTCACTTTCTCTGTTTGTTGTCTTTGGATTTGCATAAATATAAGCATAATAAACAAGACATGATGCTACCCTTCCAATTTCTTCTTTCAATTCCACAACTGGCTTAATCATAAATTGATTAATAAGTTCCCCAATTACATAAATAGTTACTCCTCCTATAATAGTCAAACCTGCTGTTATAAATTCTGTTTCATACATTTTATCTTAAATTTTTGTTACAAGCATACTTCTATAAATAATTTTGCACAAAAATCCTAATAGTCCGTAGCCCCCGATTCTATTTTAGTTTATCGTTTCGTAAAGCCCCCGATTATGTTAGAAGTTATAATAAAAAATTTCGCTTTAATCTTTGTTATATGATAATGCATGGCATTTCATAGTTTTATTTTTCTGTGAGATTAAGCGAATGCAGCAGCTAAAAAGAATTTACGGTTCACCTGCGACTTTGTCGACGGCAACTCAAAAATTGAATATAACTTATAGAATTTTACGAAGTTTTTTCCCTCGAAAATTTGCCCTCGTGTGAGGCATCCCACACACAGAGTTGGCAAATTTTCAGAGCTGGAAAAAATTTGGGAAAAATCGGGAAATTGCTTGGCAATTTAGCTTTAGCGACCGATTTTTCCGTAAAATTCTTGTTATATTCTTTTACCATACGAAGTGTGGTAAAATTTCGTCCGAAAAGTTTGAATTGCAGTAAACCCATAAATTCGAGCGTAGCGAGACTATATTTTAGATGACAAAGAGGCAGTTCGTCCGTTTTTCGTTAGGGAGTTGGGGGGTTGTAAAGTCAATTAGAAAAAGTTAAATACTTCAATACAATTATAATCCCTTATGGAGACGACATTAAACACTAATCAGCAAGAAACTTTTAATTTTTTTATTAAGGGATTCGGCTCACGGACTAATGGACATGAGAATGAGATAAAAAATATAATTCTAAATGCAAACAATCTTATTGACACAATGATAACTAATTCCGATTTAAGAAACATCAATGAAGACAGGTTACAAAATTGTAATAATAATATGAATTTAGTATATGAAACATTTAAAAAAATAACCGCTGATGAGCAGGACCTAACTAGTAAACCGCACATCATATATTTCATGTTGATAATGTATTCCCATTGGTGCGAGTCATTATGTAGTTTATTTAAAGATACTATTAGTCAATATTATAATAAAAAAGATATATATCTCAGTGATTTTGAAAAATATTTTTCTGAAAAGTATCCTCTCCAGTATAATGAGTTATTTGAAGGAAGATTGATTCGTCCATTGAGAAATGCAATTGCACACAATAGCGTGAAGATAGATTCTCAGAATAAAACTATTGAGTTTTACTATCCAAAAGAACATAAATATAAAAAATTAGAATTCATAAGGGTAAATGATTTACATGATATATTTACTATGGTCTATTTTTGTATCGTAAAAGAATTATTAGGAATAATCAATCAGAAACATTAATGAGTTATTCATAAGTACTTTTATTGTATCTTCTTTTTAGAAAATCAACAAAAGGATTCAGCATAATTCTTACCACTTTCCTAAGTAGTGGTTTATCTCGTATAAAATTAGCAATAGGTGGGCTTAAAAAATAATATAAATCTATAAACCATCTCCCTGCCCAATAATTTTTCAATTTTTTATCTCTCCAATCTCTTAGTATCTGGATTTCTTTAGAAAATGGTGTTCCATAAGTAGCAGTAGCTATAAAACAGCCACTTTTAACATTTTTTGAAGGGATTCTATGTTCAATATTAATGACTTTTGTGATAGTTTTGGATGAATAAATTACCTTTAGGATTAGTTTATCACCCACTTTAATGTGGGGTAATTGGTCAGAATCAAAAACAAAACAAGATTCTACCGCACAACCGGAATATATTTTTCCAGAAATAAAATAACCTGTTAAATAATTTCTAGCTTCAATCTGGTTATTGTCTGAAGTTATGTATGTTGGTAATTCTATAGAGACATTATGGTTCTGGTCGGTGTGATTCTGAATTGATACAAATATCTGTGTTCCTAAAAAATTACCCTTCATTGGCTGATTGTATATAATTTTGAAAATATCAAAACTAAAATCTTCAGAAGCATTTTTTGTTATAGACTTTTCTTTAAAATATTCATGATAATCCTTTCCATCTAAGTATGTGTCAGATATATACTTCTGAAGTTTATTCCAATCCCATAAATCAACGGCAGTTTTTTCAGCCAATTTTTTAACTTGGTTAGTAAATGAAGAAGTTGTTATAATCATTGTATCATTGCATTTGTAATAATCTCTTCCACCTAAAACTTGATTAACATCCTTTACCCCAACTTTATTATCTTTTTTATATCTTTTAACTTGAACAGCAATATGTTCATCTTCTTTTTTTATTATTATATCAACACCATAATCCCCGCTATATTTTGTCTGTTCAACTTTGTAGCCATTATCTCTAAATAATTGGGAAATAAAATCCTCAAAATCTTGAGGTGAGAAGTCCATAAATTTATTAGTCATTCCTGATTTTAAAATTTTTGGAATATCAGCATTTGAAAAATCCATGCTTACACCTTACTCAATAAGATTATCTTGTGTTAACTGATTTGCAAAATTAAAACCTTTTTTAGAGAAAATATTACTGATTACAAGAACTTCTTTCTCTGATAATTTATTTTTTGAACATTTATTTATAAATAAGATTGCTGTACTAAAACTTTTTTTACATATGATTATTGCACTTATAAGCTCTTTTTTAATTATGGAATCCATCTCCTCATTTAGGACTAGTGCTATTTGAATAGGATCAACATCTGATAAGTCAACATTAAACAAAAGGACTATTGGACTATTAAAGTCAAGGTCAACATTATTAAAATTTTCCTGCATTTTTTCATTAATTTTGTTTATAGGTTGTTTAGTTATATCATAACAAAAAGTTGTTCCTGGTTTTAGTTTTAATCTGGAACCTTCGCTAACCAAATCTCTTAAATTAGATACCTCGAAGATAATGGCTCTATCAGTAAGGTAACACATAAAGTCTGGCTTATTCAATTTTTTATTACCCGAGGGCTCATCTCTTCTAAAAATTTGATTACCACTAATTCTTGGTTTTCTTTCAAATAAATGACATTCCTTAAAAAATGATGCATAAAATTCCTCAATGGTTAGATTATTGTCCATATTACCTCTTGGAACATTATAATTGACTAAAGATATAAATTTTACTAAATTTAGCCCCAACTCTCGTTTAGTTTTTCGTTTTAGTCGTGCCTCTTTGTCGTCGTCTAAGTAGTGTTTACTGCAATTCAAATTGAATATAACATAGGAATTTACCGAAGTTTTTCCTTAAGGCAACCCATAAGGAAAAATTTGGGAGAGCGAAGCGAACTGGT
>Ga0209211_10010867_pt1 | contig 11777 bp, 12 predicted proteins | sample RifGroA2_FD_183992 | JGI IMG/M metagenome (GOLD analysis project Ga0209211, IMG submission 183992) | Groundwater microbial communities from Rifle, Colorado, USA - Groundwater A2 (SPAdes) (version 2) | ecosystem: Environmental > Aquatic > Deep subsurface > Groundwater | place: Rifle, Colorado... | reverse complement strand
AACATAAGGTTCAATATTTATCATTTTATCAAGTCGTTCGACTGTGTAGTCTGTTTGTGCAAGATAATCTAAAAATTCTTTTATAACATTAACTGTTCCAGGATTTGTATCGTGAAACAGAATTATTGCTCCACCATGAATTTTGATTTTCAGGTTACTAATTATCAATTCTTTACTACGACTACCACCATCAAATGAACGAATGCTCCATCCTATTGTAATCATTTCAAATTTTTCGGCAACTGAAGCAATAATTGGATTAAGAACACCAAATGGTGGACGAAAAAAACGAGGCGATTGCCCTGTAAAACAAGAAATTAATTTATTTGTTTGCTCAATTTCCTTAGTTATTTTTTTTCTATTCAAAAAAGCCACGTTTGAAGAATGAGAAAAAGTATGATTTCCAATAATATGTCCATCTTCAACAATTTTTTGAATTATATCAGGATACTTTTCTGCGTTTGCTCCTTTTACAAAAAAAACTACTTTTGCATTTTGTTCTTTTAAAACCCTTAAAATTTCAGGTGTTACATTTTCGTCTGGTCCATCGTCAAAACTAAGAGCTATTGATTTTTTGTTTTCTTTTGCTTTACAAATTGCCTTCATATAAATATTTGAGCAAACAAAATATGAACCGACAAACAAATACGAAGTATAAAGTACTAAAATTAAAATAAATAGCAAAACATAAGTTTGTATCGAAAATGAAAGATATACCTTAAAGAAAGACAAAACAATTAAAAGTGCAATGGTAATTATATTTGAGATATTGAATTTTGTCATCTGTTATTTTCAAATTCAAAAATATCAAAAATTATGGAGAAAGCTTAAGATTATTTACGAAGTATAATCAACGAATGATTTCTATTTTGAAAATGATTATAAATAAGAACATTTTTAGGCTCTGACTTTTGTTTTGCATCAACAAACAATATTTCAGGAATATGCTGATATTTAAGGATTTCAGAAGCTATCCAAAATGCAAACGACGAAGCTGTATGATATTCTCCACACAAGTGCTTGAAATATAAACTATTTGAATGATTAAATAATTCATCATTTATTGAATAATAAACTTTATCAGATTGAATATCACCATTTAATCCATAAATTACAGTATCAATATCTGATAATGATAATTCATTTTCAGTTAAAAACTCATTTATGTTTTCTTTAATTTCATTCTTATCCGAAGGCATGAAAAAGGTTTTAATTCCAGCAAATCTTGCATACGATTTTTCTGTTCTGCAATTACTTAACATAAAAAATGCTGTTCCTTCTCCTGCAATACTTCCTGTTGTTTTAGAACTTAATAATTCGAAGGAATTAATTGGTTCTTTCCACCAACCTATTTTTTTTGTAATCGAAAAATGATTATTAGTAATCTCATCAAAACCTCCAACCAAAATATTATTAGCCTCATTGTCGTTAATCATTAATTTAGCATCTAATAAGCAACTTTCAAAAGAAAAACCTCTGTTAACATAAGTGTAATTGTACGAATTACACTTTAACATTAGTGCAACCTGTGCCGATACTGTATTGTGAGTTGATTGAATAAATGAAGTTGGTGTTAAAAGTGTTTCTTTATTTTCAATCATTGTACTAAGAAATTTTTCGGTGTCTTCGATACAACCCATTGCAGTACCAGTTATAATCGCATCAGGCATTTCAACAACAGAATCTGTCAGACATAATTTTGCTGCTGCTGTACCCATTTTCAAAATACGGCTCATTCGACGTAGCTGAATTGGATTTATAAAATCTTTATAATTAGGTTCAATACATTTTAAATACTCAGCACTATAATTTTTAAAATTATCAGGAAAACCCGAATTAGATTCCTGTGGTGATATTACACCTACTCCGTTAATAAATATATCCATTATATAGCCGACAATATTAGTGATGTATTATTGCCTCCAAAACCAAATGAATTTGAAAGCACATTTCTGACTTTAATATCTGTCATTAGTTTAGTAACCGGACTAAAACCAAGTTCATGAATTGTAGTTTTGAAATTCAAATTTGGCGGAATAAAATTATTGTTCATAACCAAAGAAGCAATTACTGCTTCAACAGCACCAGCTGCACCAAGAGTATGTCCGTTATATGATTTTGTGGAACTAAAATATGGAATTTTATTGTTAAACACATTTGCTAATGCTTTACCTTCAGATAAATCATTGTTTGGAGTTCCTGTTCCATGAACATTTACATAATCAATCATTTCAGGAGTTAATTTACTCATTGATAATGCTTTTTGCATTGCCATACAAGCTCCAACGCCATCTGGTGAAGAGGCAGTTTGATGATAAGCATCATTTGCATTTCCATATCCTTTGACTTCGCAATAAATCTTTGCATTTCGTTCTTTACATGAATCTTCACCTTCAATTACAAGATATGCAGCAGCTTCGCCAATATTCAAACCAACTCTGTTTTCATCAAATGGCTTACAGAGTTCTTTGTCAAGAATCATCAAGGTATTAAAACCGTTTAATGTAAATTTCGATAAAGCATCTGTTCCGCCAACAATAACTCTATCTGCAAGATTATTTTTGATTAGTCGCGAACCTAGCATTACAGCATTTGCAGATGATGAACAAGCAGTACTAATTGTTGTTATAAAGCCTTTTAAACCCAAATGTTCTGCAATTTTTTCAGTGCTATCACCACCATCGTGAGTATCAATATATTCAAGATTGTTTTTAGATTCTGGATTTAAAAAATCCAAATACAAATCTTCGCTACTACACATTCCTCCTACAGTTGTTGCAGAAATTAATGCAGTTCTTTTATCATCCCTTACTTTGATTCCTGAATTTTTAACGGCTTCGTTTGCAGCAATAATCCCAAGCAATGATGTTCGGGTAAATCCTTTTGATTGAGAAATTTGAGCTAATTCTGCAAGTTCCAATTGGCTATAACGAACTTCTCCAAGAGGAATATCTCTGTGAATTGTGTTTAATATTTTTACTTCGCCGATTCCAGTTCTTGAATTTAAAAGCGAATCAAGAACTTCAGATACATTTTTTCCAATAGAAGAAATAATTCCTAACCCTGTAACGAATACTCTTTTTGACATTTTAATTTTTCGGAATTACTTCTGAATGATTTTATTTTTTATTAGCTAAAATGTACTCAGCCATTGATTTAACTGAAAAGAACACTTTTTTTCCGTCTTTTGGATCTTCTATTTTTAAACCGTAATTTTTTTCTAAAAGTACAATTAATTCGAGTGCATCGATAGAATCAAGTCCTAAACCTTCTCCAAATAATGGTGCTTCAGCATCAATATCGCTTGGCTGAACATCTTCCAGATTCAGAACTTCTATAATCTCCCCTTTTAGCTTGCTTATTAATTCTTCCATTTTAATTTTTTATGTATAGTTTCTTTAAATTTTCAGTATCAAAAATAATATCTTTTGAATTATTTGTACTCTTTTCTATGATATAAATTATTGCTTTGTATGAATTTTTATCAATATCAATCCATCCAGCTATGCAACAATCTGTTGATGAAGAGGAAAATAGAGTATTAATATAGTTGTACAAAAGTTTTTCATCGAATTGGTTTGAGATGAAAAAAATATTTTCGCCATAAATTTTGTGTCGAATCGATATTTCACCTGTTACAATATTCGGCAAAGTGTAAACAAAGACTGAAGGACTTGGAAAATAATTATTTCTATCGTTAATAGATTGCTGATGTTCTCTGTCGGTATCAAGCGATGATGCTCTGTTTGAGAAAACTATCGAAATATTTTTTGAATCATATTTTTCAAGAATCGCAGTCTGCTTTATCAGCAAATCGGCGACAACAAAACCTAGTTTGCAAAGGCGATCCATTTTGAAAAATTTCAAATAATTAATATTTGAAAATCGATAAGCAGCTTTGATAAATTCGTTAAAATCTTGTGACTCGTTATCTTTAAAATAAGTTTCACCATTAATAACTATTTTGTTATCGTTGATTACACAATATGCCGTTATACAAGTATCTATCATATTTTATCAAAAATTATTGAAGCATTGCAACCTCCAAAACCTGATGCAATTTTTAAAATTTTATTCAATTTTACTTCTTTGTGCTTTTCAATTACTTTCAAATCTTCGCTAACACCTTTATTTTCAAAGCCAAGTGAAGCAAATAAAAAATTATTTTTTAGCGAATAAATTGCTAAAACAGACTCTGCAAGTCCCGCAGCACCAAGTGTATGACCAAAATAACCTTTATAACTATTTACAAAAGAATTAAGCAATCCAGCTCGACCAATAGCTATTGCTTCCATTTCGTCGTTGTAAGGAGTTGCTGTGCCATGAGCAGAAATATAATCAATTTCGGTTGCATCGATTTTTGAGTTTTTCAAAGATTTTTCGATAGCGATATACAAACCTTCTCCTGTTTTTGACGGACCTGAAATATGATTTGCATCGTTTGCCGAAGCACCTTCGAGAACTCTAATATTTGATTTTGTTTCGGACGATAAAATTATAGTTGAAGCACCTTCGCCCATACTAAGTCCATCGCGTGAAACATCAAAAGGTTTGCATGGTCCAAAACTTAATGATTTGAATGATTGAAAACCCGAAACAACAAATTCGGTAATTATATCACCACCAACTACTACGGCATTTTTATAAAGTCCTGCAGAAATCAATCGCTTTGCTGTATTTATTGCCAATACTCCTGATATACACGCATTTGAAACAACGATTGGAGTATTAGGATTATTAAAAAAACTTGAAATAATGCTAGCCGCTTTATCTATATAAACTCTATCTTCTTCAAAATCTTGACTATTTTTCAGTAAATCAATATTGCCTTTTGTAGTTGAAATAATAAATATTGTTTCTTTAGACTTAACATCTATTGGAGTATTTTTCAACGCTTTAGATGCAGACAAAATACAAAGTTTTTCAAATCGAGTATATTCTTTTCCTTCACTTATATTAGAAAATTCTTGATTAAGTCTTTCGGTATTAATTAATGAAACAAAAAATGGTTCAGTCCAGAAATCAGATTTGTCAAGCTTACATATTCCAGTTTTATAATTTTTAATATTATTTACATTTTCCTCAGTATCGAAACCAAGCGAAGTAATGATATTTTCAGAAATTACAAATACGTCTTTCATTTATTTATTTTTTTTGCCACAAAGGCACAAAGACACCAAAGTTGTATCTAGTTTATTTTAATCCTTTTTTTCGTTTCCAATCTTGAAAAAACTTTGGAATTGTAAGCTCTAAGTCTCCATTTATATTAAGGAAAACCTGAGTACTGCTTCCGGTTGCAACAAGTTCGTTATTTGACTGTCGGTAAAGCTTGTATTCATGAATAATTTTAGCTGCTTCAGAATCAATATAATACGTTTCGATTATTACTTTTTCGCCATATCGTAGTGGATTTTTGTAATTACATTCAATATTTACAATTGGAGTAAAATATCCATTTTTATATACATCAAGATAGTGCATTCCATGTTCGAGTCCGAATGCTTCTCGTCCATCTTCAAAATATTTTACATAATTGCCGTGCCAAACAATTCCCATTGAATCGACATCGCTGAATCTGATTGTTATCTCAGCTTTTGAGAATATATTGGAAGTAATATTTTTCTTTGTTATCATACAATTTTTTGAAGTTTACAAACCTATATTAAATTCATTATTTTAACAAACCAATGTTAGATTTTATTAACATGTTTATTAATATTTTAATGGTTTCAATAAATACTCTAATCCATTAAGTTTAATCTCATAGATTGTAGCTAACAAAACACCAATATTTCCTTGAGGAAATCCTTTCTGTTTAAACCAAACCAAATAAGGTTCAGGTAAATCGCAAATCAATGAGCCTTTATATTTTCCAAAAGGCATTTTTACTTTTACCAAATCCATCAGTATTTTGCTATTGAATAAAACTTGTTCACTCATTTTTTTTATTTATTAGTAAGTAATAAGTTATAAGTCGTAAGTAATTATCACTAAATATTCTAACATCTAAATTCTAATTTCTATTGTCCAATTCAAAAACCTTAATCAATGTCTCAATATTCCTAGTGGTTGAAATAACTTTAAACTTTTTCTCAAAGAAAGCATTATTAAATTTTGTATTTGAATATCCATTTAAACATTTTATATAAAAAACATTATTTGCAATAAAAAAGCTATCTCCAGATAAATCTATTGAATTTATACTTGAATCATTAATAATTGTTTTTGACTTATATAATGTAATAAAAATCTGTTTACTAACTTCATTCTTAAATGGATTAAATTCGATTATATTTTTTAAATCTTCGTTTTTTAAAACTATTGCCGATATTTTTAAATTAAATTTATTGAATATTAATGTTTCTATAGATTCTGAAATTTTATCACAATTTTTTTCTGTGGAATTAAAAATAATATTTCCGCTTTGAATATATGTCTTTACATCTGAAAAACCAGCTTGGTTCAATTCTGAAACAAGCTCTTTCATTTTTATAATGTTTCTGCCTCCAACATTAATGCTTCTTAAAAATGCTATAAACATATTTTTGAAATTTTAGTTATTTTTTTTACAGATCTTTAATCAAAATATTATCCTGCGATTTTGCCAGCAAACTATTAAGTTTGTTTAAGATTAGCTCAATTTTATTAAAATCTTCATTTTCTGGAAGTTGAAAATCCTCTTTGCCTCTAATGTCTGTTAATTCAAATAATTTATTTATTGTAAGTAAGTTTATATCAATTGCTGGTTGATAGGCAAAAACCTTTTCGTCTGAAGTTCTTATTTCTGAAAGGATACCAGATTCAACTAATTCAAAAATTATTTGTCGCACAACTCTTATAGGAATTGATAATTTAAATGAAATTTCTTCGGCAATTAACGCTTTTTTCTCATTTGCAAAATTTGATATAATTGAATGTACAATTAATAATGAGAGTTTTTTTCTGAAGCCATTACTAATATTTAATACTTCTGATTCAAATTCATATTTATGTACATTCTGACTTGCAAACGATATTTCAGCACCAAATAAAACAATTAGCCAACTCAATTGAATCCAAATAAGGAATAATGGCAAGGCAGCAAAACTTCCATAAATAGTATTATAATTTGACATCCCTATCTGGAATTTGATATATCCCCATTGAGCTAACTGAAATAAAGTACCTGCAATGATTCCTGCTATTAAAGCCGATTTAAAGTTGACTTTAGTATTTGGCATAATCATATAAACCAATGTTAATGTAAGCCACATTACAACATAAGGAATTGATTTAAATAAAAAGAAAATAACAGGGCTTAGAAAACCAATAGCCGACATACTCTGAACAATATTAGCTATTTGGGTAGTTATATAAACTGTAAAACTACTTGCTAAAAGCATTAATATTGGAGCAAAAAACAATAATGAAAAATAGTCTGTGAATTTTCGAGCAAATGACCTTGCAACCTTTATTTCCCATATATCGTTAAATGATTCTTCAATATTATTAAGGAGTTTCATTACCGACCATAAAAGCATAACAATTCCAATTCCGGCAACTAAGCCTCCTTTTGTATTATCAAGCATTGAACTTGAAAATTTCAGAACGTATTCTAAAACTTCCTGATGCCCTTCGAATCTGGCTTTTAAAATGGTTTCGATTTTATGCTGAATTCCAAATCCTTTTGCTATTCCAAAAATTAAAGCAAAAACAGGGACAATAGAAAGCAACGAAAAATAAGTTAAGGCTGATGCTCTAACCACACACTTATCTTCGTTAAAACCTTTGATTGCAATAAGGATTGATTTAAGTTGTTTTAAGAAAAAACGACTTGTACGATTTAAGTTTTTTTCATTAACATGCCATATTCCATTGTCAAAAAACGTTTTCAATGATTTTATTATTGAGCCTAATTTGTTTTTTTTCATATAATTATATTGAAATTTCTAGTAGAAAATGTATTAACTAAATTAGTATTTTTCTTAACAAATATTAATATAAATTAATTTTATTAAAAAATCTTTATATTTTCGTGATATAGAGACTACATTATGTATAAAAATCTAATTATATATTTATTTAGTGGCACAGGAAATTCCTTAACTGCATCACGCTGGATTTCTGAAAATGCTAATACAAAGGGAGTTGAAACTGAAATTATTCCTATTGAAGGAATTAAGGAAATTAAAACAGATAATATCAATTCAAACACATTATTGGGATTTTGTTTTGCAACACATGGTTTTTGTGCTCCATGGATTATGATTAAATTTTTGTTCAGATTTCCAAAAACAGTAAATACCAATATTTTTTTGCTAAACACAAGAGGAGGTTTCAAATTTTTCAAATTTCATATACCCGGTCTTAGTGGTACAGCATTGTTTTTACCAATGCTTATACTCAGACTCAAAGGGTATAGAACAGTGGGATTATTGCCATTAGATATGCCACATAGTTGGATTTCATTTTTTCCTCCAAACAATTCTAAAGCAACTAATTCGATTATAGTAAATTGTAAAAAACTTGTCGATAAATTTTCATCTAAAATATTAAGTGGCAATAAGTTTTTCAGGCCTCAAATTTGGTTTACATTATTAATAGATATTTCGATAATACCAATCACTATTTTATACTTAATATTTGCCCGTTTTATGTTGGCAAAGACTTTATATTCATCATATAATTGTAACTCATGTCGATTATGCGAAAAAAATTGTCCAGTAAATGCAATAAAAGTAATTGACAATAGAATGTTTTGGAAGTATAATTGCGAAAGCTGTATGAGGTGTTTAGATATTTGTCCACAAAAAGCAATTCAGTCAAATCTTACCAGAATAAGTATAATTCATTATTTTCTATTTTACTTTTTATTATTGTATGTTTATATAAATGAATATGTTGTTAATTGGATTCTTGCTCCAATTGTATTTTTAATTTTATATTGGTTACTATTTTGGGCATTAAGATTTAAACCTTTTAATATGTTTATTACATATACATCTATGTCGAAGTATTGGAGAAGGTATATTGCATCTGGAGTAAAAATAAAAGATTTTAAAAAGCCTTAGACTGTTGATTTTTAATAAAAAAAGACAAACTATAAATAATTTGTCTTTTTATTGGGTGGATGATGGGGTTCGAACCCACGACCCTCAGAACCACAATCTGATGCTCTGCCAGCTGAGCTACAACCACCATTTTGAGAATACAAAGATATAGTATATTTTTGAATTATAAAAAACAATTATAAAAATACTAATTAGTGTCTCTTAGAAAACTCCAATAATCTCGTTACTCTGGTTTTGAAAACAGTCATTTACATTCGTAAACTCCTTATTTTCAAAACTGCGAAAGCCTCTTCTTGAAGTTTTCTAAAGAAACACTGTGTTTTCTTATTGACACTAATTAATTATAGCTATATTCGTTTTGCATAAAATTTATGATTTTTGTTTAAGATTTCCAAAATATCAAGCCTGCAAATAATTCAATTATTAAGATTTGGAATTTTATTACTTATTGGAATTGTTTTCGCAAAAAGCTCATTAACAACTGAATCGATTGGATATTATGAAACTTTTTTATTTGTTTCATCGGCAGTTACATTCTTTTGGCTTTCGGGTTTAACTCAAGCTTTACTTCCTATTTATAAAAAAAATAAAACATTTTTCAATAGCAATCCCGACAAATCACCCGTTTTATTTAATTCTTTTTTGTTAATAGTTTTTTTTTCAATCATAAGTGCTGTTTTATTATTAATATTTAAAGCATATATACTTGAAAAGCTTCTAAACAAAGACTTTATTGAATTTTACAACTTACTTAACAAACCTGAACGGATACTTTCTTATGGTTTAATTAGTTATGTCTTGCAATTTTTACTTGTCTGTTTACCATTAATGTTTAGCCTTAGTTTTATTTGGGTATTTTATGGTTTAATTTTTATTTCTATTATTAGATTCTTTTGGCTTATATTATTAATAATAAGATACTCTGTATTAAGAATCTCGTTTAAATTTATTTTTGAGCATTTACATCTTGCATGGCCATTGATTTTAAGTTCATTACTTGGTGGCTCGGCTCAATATGTTGATGGATTTATTATTACAAGTAAATTTAATGAAGCTACATTTGCAATTTTCAGGTTTGGAGCAAGAGAATTGCCTATTTCTGTGCTTCTTGCAAATGCTTTTAGTAATGCAATGTTACCAGAGTTTTCGGAAGATTTTAAACTTGATGAATTATTAACTAAAATAAAGAAAAAGTCATTAGTGTTAATGCACCTATTGTTTCCGATTACATTTCTGATGCTTTTTTTATCGAATACATTTTTTCCAATAATTTTTAATTCAAATTTTACTGACAGTGCATTAATTTTTAATATCTATTTATTACTTATAATAAGCCGATTACTATTTCCACAAACAATATTGATTGGATTACAACAAACAAAAATAATTTTAATAACTTCTTTTATAGAAATAATTATAAATGTATTACTTAGCTTACTATTAGTAAATTATTTGGGAATTTCAGGAGTTGCTATTGCAACAGTTATTGCTTTTTTAATCGAAAAATTAATTTTATCATTATTTTTGTACCAAAAATTTAAGATTTCAATTATTAGATTTGTAGAAATTAAATGGTATGCGTTTTATTCAGCAATTACAATTTTAATATATTGTTTTATAGAGTTTTATTTGTTTTAAAAATTAAATATATAGAAAATGGAAATAGGTAGATCATCAAATCCGACATTAAGTAAAAATACTTTTACAAGCGTTATAACTGGAGACAATTCTGCTGTTATGACATTAAGTGGAACAATTAATAAAACATTCATTTTGTTATTATTGGTAACTCTTGGAGCTGCAATTACATGGAAAATGGTTTTCGACTCTATTAATGTAGAAGTTGGAATTCAACAAGCATATCCGTGGATTATTGGCGGAATGGTAGGAGGCTTAATACTTGCTTTAGTTACAATATTTAAGAAAAATTTGGCTTATATAACTGCACCTACATACGCAGTTTTCGAAGGTTTATTTTTGGGAGCAACTTCGGCAATGTTCGAATTTATGTATCCCGGAATAGTATTACAAGCTGTGGGACTTACATTTGGCGTTCTATTTTTATTATTATTTGCTTACAAAACTAAATTAATTAAAGTTACTGAAAATTTCAGACTAGGCGTATTTGCTGCAACAGGGGCAATTGGTCTTATGTATCTTGTAAGTTTTATACTCGGTATGTTTGGTATTCATGTTGGCTTTATTCACGATAATGGATGGATGAGTATAGGAATAAGCGTAGTAATTGTTGTAATAGCATCGCTAAATCTCATTTTAGATTTTGATTTTATCGAAAAAGGCTCTGAGCAAGGTGCACCAAAATATATGGAATGGTATGCAGCCTTTGGATTAATGGTTACATTAATTTGGCTTTACATTGAAATATTAAGACTGCTATCGAAACTAAGAAGTAGATAATATTACTTTGCCAATTCTAAAGCTTTAGCATATAATATATTATTTTCAAGATGAACATGAATATGTAGGTCATCTTCAAATTGTTCCAATAATTTGAATGTTACCTGATAAGTATTACAAGCGTCTTTTGGCAAAGAATAATTATTTGTTATAACATTTATCTTATCCATAGCTCCTCCAGCAAATTCATGTTCTCCCGACATTCGTTCAATTTCAGAAACAATGATTGATTTTATTTCATCAGAATTATTATTTAGAGCATTCTTAATTGCAGGAAATAAAACTTCTTCTTCCATTTTTAAATGTTGA
>Ga0209211_10010862_pt1 | contig 11781 bp, 12 predicted proteins | sample RifGroA2_FD_183992 | JGI IMG/M metagenome (GOLD analysis project Ga0209211, IMG submission 183992) | Groundwater microbial communities from Rifle, Colorado, USA - Groundwater A2 (SPAdes) (version 2) | ecosystem: Environmental > Aquatic > Deep subsurface > Groundwater | place: Rifle, Colorado... | reverse complement strand
CAGCGCATCTCGTCTGCGGGATGGTACTCCTTTATAAGTGCCTCTTCACACCTACGTAGACGAAGCATAAATCTGTACAACTCCACTACGACTTTACGGTCCATCCCGCTGATGGACACACTGTGATATTGCGCCATTTTCAGAATGGCTTCGTGGCTAAGCTTAACCATTAGAAATTCTCTTGTAGGCTCTCCGTTTAATTTATCTGGGGTCTGGATCAATTACTGCAAGGGCAGGAAATACCGGTGATTTGACCCCGACCTCACTTCGTGCGCCGACCATTCCTACTTTCCTCGGGGCCTCCCTACCAAGCCGGAACAGCTTGTTTGCCGGCGTCATATTAATCACATCTCTATGTTCCAACCAACATAGGCCTATTTCAATAAGGACTCAATCTGCTTGAATAGCGCCACACGGTCGATTGGCTTCCTATGGGCAACTGTCGCGACCGCCTGCGCACCAACAGCGTTGCCAATCAAACCCACAACTTCCATCGGGACTTTCCGGGTTACGCACAATGCGGTAACAGCCAAAACGGCGTCGCCTGCACCTACCCGGTCTATCACACGGACAGCAAATGCAGGGACTTCAAAGAAACCCTCTCCTTTACTATAGCAGAGACATCCCTGTTGGCCTCGCGTAATCAAAATCCGCTCGCAAGAGACCTTTTCTGCAACTTCAAGAACAATTTCACGGAGGCCTCTATGTCGACTCCTGCTATCCAGCCGGATCTCACTTTCAGAAACACATATGTAGTCAGCGCGGCGGTATTTAGAGACCGTGTTGAAACCGTGGTTATCAGCGTTGACCTGGGTATTTACCGCTAGGAAGCGGGCCTCGTTACACAACAAGTCAACGGCCTCCGGCCCGAGCATTCCATGGCCGTAGTCGGTTACGATGACGATGTCGTATTTTGGCAACACCTCCCTAAGTCTGGCGCACAACGTATGCGATGTTGTGGAACCGCCTTCCTTGCCATTCATGACATATATTTCAAAAAGCTTCTGTAAGGGATAGAGTTCGACGAAACGCCGCTTAACAATGGTAGGTGCGTTCTCCAAGTAGAGAAACATCTTGTCAATCCTTGGAGATAGCATTTCACGGATGAAGTCTTCTTGGGAATCCAGCGCGCCTAGATACGTGAGCAGGCCGACCCTATCGCATAAGGCTGCCACGTGGTTAGCGACAGCCAAGATGCCACCGGCAAATTTTTCACTAGAAACATATCTTGCTGCCAAGATAGGCTCCTTGCCGGATTTGCCGATTGTTTCACAATACTCATATTCGTCAATGATAGTCTCTCCGATAACTAATACCTTTAGCGAGCAGGCGTCTTTAAGATGGCTGAGGACGCTGTTTAAAGAGTACGTAGCAGAAAACCGAGCCAGGTAGTCGCTAACTTCTTTCGGAAAGACTGGCAGATGCCGATTGATTAGGCTTGAAGCACTAAATACAATATCGTCCGTAAAGGCGAGCCGACCGCCCACGGATTTGACGGCCTCCTCTTCTAGTGTAATTCCACCCGTATAATCCTTTTCGGCTTCTTTATAATCAGACCCTTTAACATAGAAGGCTGGTCGAAGGAGTTCAATCGCCTCTACCGCCATCGACCACCGATTAATAGCCACGTAGTCGACACAATCCAATGCAGCAATGGCTTCTGCGCGTAAATCTTCGCTAAACACAGGACGATGAGGTCCTTTGTTTACATATCTGTCAGGCGTCACTGTAACAGCTAAGATGTCGCCGAGTCTCTTAGCCTGCTCAAAGTGGCGAATATGTCCAATATGGAGCAGATCAAATACCCCGTGGCAATGCACGATTGTTTTGTTTTTGGCACGAAAAGATGCAAGCAGCTCGGCCAGATCTTCAATTTCTTTAATTTTTGCGTTCTGCTTCAATCGGCACCTATCCTAGACTTCGAGACTATGCTGGTTTAGCGTGAAGAGACACCCATATGCGTGAACCAATCGCGGGTGGCTTCTGTTATGGACATCTGGTCCCACACGGGGGCATCGCGCCAGTAATCGATGTTGCGTATCATAGTGGCCACGCCTTCTTCAAATGAGACTATCGGACTCCAGTTTAAGTGAGCGCCAATTTTCCGGATATCTGCCCAGGTGCAGTCGGGCTCGCCAGGACGCCTAGGCAGATGGATGACTTCTCCCCCGCCAAGAAGCTCGACCAGCCGATTTACCGAATGTGGTTTCCCTGTACCCAGATTATAGATCTCGTTCTGGCGGTCCGACTCGGAGGCCAGAAGGAACGCCCTGGTGACATCAGTGACAAAAACAAAGTCCCGACTTTGAGTCCCGTCCCCGACCACCGTGAACGGTTTCCCGGCAAGTTTCTGAGCAAGAAACACGCCGAAAACCGCCCCATAGGCACCGGTGGTGCGGGACCGGGGCCCGTAGGCATTAAAGATCCGAAGAGAAATCACAGGAAGCCGATAAACCTTTCCCCAATGCAAGACGGCATGCTCGCCCAAATACTTGCTCAACGCGTAGGGATACTCAGGACTGACCTCCGCTTCCTCCGTAGTCGGAAGTTGCTTAGCTATGCCGTAACATGAGGAAGAAGCCGCATAAACAAACTTACGCACTCCTCGGAAACGCGCCGCCTCCAACGCATGAACGGTCGCCATAACGTTGGCCGAGAGGTACTTGGTTGGCTCTTCGACCGACGGGACAATGTCGCCGATTCCCGCAAAGTGAAGGACAAAATCTACCCCTGAAAAAATGGCATCCCCGGAATCAATAGTGCGTAAATCGCGGCGATCTAAAACTAGATCGGCATGGGAACTTTGATGGGCCAGATTCGCCTCCCGCCCGGTGGCTAAATTATCAATGACGCGAACCTTGAATCCGTGGTCCAGCAGCAGATCCACCATGTGACTGCCGATGAACCCGGCCCCACCTGTTACCACTGCCACTCGCCGCGTGCTCATGCCAGCCCAGCCTCCTTAACAGCGCGGACATTGAAATACTTGGAGTCGTCGAGGCTATTCGGGAATTTCCCAGCCTTGAAGGCGTCACAAATATCTTTCACGGCATCCTCTATCGTCTTCTTCGGACTGTACCCGAGCTTCTCCGCGATCTTTTTGGACGATACATGATAGGACCGGAGATCATCGCTTGGAACCCTTTCCATCTCGATCGGATTACCCTCGGGTATTTCCCGCTCCACCACCCCCCTGACTATTTCAGCAAGCTCGGCAATGGTGTGATTCTGATAAGCCACGTTAAAAATCTCGCCGGCGATTCTATTGTCGGGAATCTCCAAAAGCTGAAGGTAGAGATCCGTGATATCATCGATATGGATGTTTGGGCGTTTTTGGCTGCCACCAAACACCGTGATCTTTCGTCTATTAACAGCGTGGTTAGTCAGGATATTAACGCTCAAATCGAAACGCATCCTGGGTGAGTATCCGCAGACCGTGGCCGGTCGAATAATCACGGTGGTAAAGTCAGGGGCCTGATATCTCAACAATATCGGCTCGCACAAGCCCTTATACTTGTTATAGTCAGTTAAAGGCACCAGCGGATGATCCTCGGTCACATCGGGGGCATCACTGACACCATAGACGGAACTCGTTGACGCATAAATGAACCGTTTGAGACCAGCCCTCCTGCATGCAGCAACCATTGGCTCAAAGCAGTCGTAATTAATAGACTTACTGAGAGTCGGGTTTAGCTCAAAACTAGGATCGTTGGAGACGCAGGCCAGATGGATTACGCTATCAGCCTCCCGAACTGCGGCGTAAAATCCTTCGATATCTCGCAGGTCCGCTGGAATGACCTGGAGACGAGAGTCGGCGGGGAGGCCATCAGATCCAAATAACATGAGGTCGTAGACGAGCACCTCATACCCAGCCTTCAGAAGTTTGGGAACAAGCACGCAGCCCACGTAGCCCGCCCCCCCGGTAACTAGAACTTTTTTCAAAGCCTTCCCTTTTGTTTGACTCTTGGCGAGAAATGATGTTTCACGACCAGTACAGATGGTTTATGAGCAGAGATCCATGCCATTTATCATTCTAAACCTTCTTCGAGGCGGTCCAAATACCATTGCGTATAAAATGTCCTGTATTCGCCGCTCTTAACCTGCTCCCACCAGGCGCGGTGCTCCTGATACCAGGTGATCGTACATTGCAAACCTTCCTGCAGCGAAATTCTTGGTTGCCATCCAAGTTTGCTCTGAAGCTTCGCACCATCCAAGGCATAGCGACGATCGTGGCCCGGCCGATCTTTGACATAGCAAATGAGGCTTTTAGGCTTATTGAGAAAATGGAGAAGTCTTTCTGCCATATGCAGATTGGTCTGTTCATTCCCAGCGCTAATGTTGTAAATTTCACCGGAGGTACCTGCTTCTAGAACTTGGAGCAAGGCTTGAACATGATCTTCGACATGGATCCAATCACGAATGTTTTGACCATCGCCGTAAAGCGGTAGGAGCTGATCGTTTAGAGCATTCGTAATAAACAGCGGCAGAAATTTCTCGGGAAATTGGTAAGGGCCGTAGTTGTTACCGCTCCTGGTAATCATGACAGCAAGGTCGTAACTGGAATGATAAGCCCGGGCGAGGAGATCTGCAGCTGCCTTGCTTGCGGCATACGGGCTATTGGGCTCTAGAGGACTCTGCTCCGTAAAAGCGGGGCTTGTTGGACCAAGGGAGCCGTAAACCTCATCCGTAGATACTTGCAGAAATCGCCCTACTCCGTGTCGACTGGCCGCCTCCAATAAAACCCGTGTCCCCTCGACATTGGTCCTTAAAAAAGGGGCGCCGTCTAAGAGACTCCGATCCACATGCGTCTCAGCAGCCAAGTTTACCACCACATCAACTTTTTTAGACTCAAACAGCGCGTTGATAGCCCGCGCGTCGGTGATATCGGCCTTAACGAATCTATAACCGGAAGAAGTTTGTCCCGCCTCAATATCGGCAACATTCTCTAGATTCCCTGCATAAGTCAGAGAATCTACATTGATCACCCGCCAATCAGGTCGTTCTCGCGCAACCAAGCGGATGAAGTGACTGCCAATAAACCCGCAGCCACCGGTAATTAAAAGGGTCTTAGAGTTCGTTGAGTCCATTGGGTTCGTAGAGTCCACTCAGTCTATAGACTCTATAGGGTCTATAGAGTCCGTTCAGTCAACTACCCTCGGCGTTTCTCCCGTTTGTCAGCCGCAAGAAGATAGGTAATCAAACCGCTGATCAGCTTCGCTGCTTTCTCCGCCTGTTCATACAAGGCCTCAAAGTCGGTCTGACTGATATACTCCTGGTCAAGCGCAACATAGAGCAGACTTTGCACCTCGGCGCAGGACCCTTTCGCAATAAACAGATACTGTGTAAACTCACGGTCGGATCGGCGAGAGAAGCCTTCGGCCACGTTCGACATAACGGAAACAGCAGCCGCGGCTATCTGATCACGAAAACGATAATCCCGCTTCAAGCTCTCGGCAGTTCTGATTGCCCGGTAAATTTGGGATACCAGCGCCCTGGCTTCCTTCCACGCCTGGAGGTCTTCAAACCGTTCGATCTTCATGCACGAACCGACTCAACAGACTCAAGGGACACAACGGACTCCAGGGACTCTACAAACATTCAATCTATGCGGAACGGAGTATTAGGGCCCGCCTCGTGACGGATCTCGTCAATAGGCTCTTTTCGCCCGCTCCCGGCATACAGCCGATTGGGATAGTTGATGACCCATCCGGGTTTTTTACCAACGTTGCGGTAAGCATGAACAATCCCTTCAGGGACTACAACCACACAAGGATTCTCTTCCCCTACTAAGACCTCATGCCGAACCCAATAACTAGAGGACTTGGGCCGGTTATCCCACAGCACAATCCTAAAAGTAGAGGGACCAAAAAAACAGAAAAAGTCGGTTTGATCCACGTGCTCATGGGGACCACGTGTTACCCCTGGTAGAGTCTCGGAAACGTAGCTCATTACCGGCATGATCCGCTGATCGATCTCATCAGCCCTAAAGAGCTCCATCAGCCAGCCCCGATCGTCTCGGTGCTTCTTGAGGGGACGGACCTGGACCCCCTGAATAACACCCTCCTCAAAGGGCTGAATGTTTTTCTCTTTTAGGTTGCTCACGAAAACGTTTAAAGCTCCACTACGCTATCGTCCCCGACCGTAAGCCGATAGGCATGATGGTTTCCATTACCTTGAACGATAAAGGAGCCTTTACCGATAAGGCTATCTTCAAGACGGTCTATGTGTTCAATGACCGCATTCTCCAGCACCACGGAATGCTCCACAACGGCGGACCGAATCTGACAACCGTTCCCGATCGACGTAAAAGGACCGATAAACGACCCTTCTATATGGACATTCTCGCCAATGACCACCGGCCCTCGCACCGTACTGTTGATAATGTGGCTGCCTTTGCCCAGGTCCACTCGGCCATTCACTTGGCTCATCGCATCCACCTTACCCTTGATCTTGCGACGGGTCCAACCATCCAGTACGGCGGTGTTAGCCGTTAAAAGATCGTCCTTCTTTCCCGTATCGAGCCACCACTCTTCCAGGCGATGACTCACCACCTTGTTGTCGTGGTCCAGCAACCATTGGATCGCGTCTGTAATTTCGAGCTCCCCGCGCAACGAGGGCCGAATTTTAGTGACAGCTTCGTGAATCTTCGCGGAAAAAAAGTAGATGCCCACAAGAGCAAGGTTGGAAGCAGGCGCCTTGGGCTTTTCGACAAGCCGTATGACGCGGCCCTGCTTATCGATCTCGGCGATCCCGAAATTGGTAGGCGCATCTACCTCCTTAAGCAGGATAGAGGCGTCTGCTTTCGACTGCTCGAAATCTCTCCGAAATTTCGCAATGCCCGAGCCGATAAGGTTATCGCCAAGATACATAATGAAAGGGTTCATCCCTAAATAGGGTCTTGCAATTTTGACCGCATGGGCAAGTCCAAGCGGCTCCTCTTGAAGAATATAATCTACCTTTAGACCCCAATCTCTCCCGTCCCCCACTGCATGTTTAATTTCCTTACCGGTCTCTGGCGAGATAATGATCCCCACGTCTTTAATTCCCGCTTCAGACAAATTTTCAAGGACATAGAAGAGAATAGGCCGGTTGGCCACAGGAACAAGCTGTTTTGCTCCGGTGTAGGTGATTGGCCTCAACCGGCGCCCTCTGCCTCCGCTCAAGACTAAACCCTTTAACGCTGACGACTGAGTGACCATTTTTTGTTTTTTCCCAGGCTTCTCTCAAATCTACGGGCAGGCTTCCGCCATCCCCGCATATCCTGTTCTAATCAGGATGCAGGCCCCTCTTTGGAACTCTGCAAAAAGAGGCGTCACTCATTGGCGAGGCTGCCTTAAAAACCCAGGCAACCTCTTTTTCTCAACCGTCTGCTAATTTCAATTTGTCAACCGGTTGACTGCCGACAAATATTTCCGTTCTGGTCAGACCCGCGCAATCATCTCGCTGGAAAGAACCAAGCGGGTTTGCCGCCCGAGAAGCTCGAGTAGAATCGCCACCCGGTCACTCCCCGCCATCTCCCGTTCAAAGATCGCTCCCAGCCCGGCAAATGGCCCCTCTCTAACGAGCACTGGCTCACCAGCCTGATATGGACGCAGCCTGAGCTCAGCCACCCCGCCAGGACAGCGATCCCGAATATCCTGGACAACGTCTTCTCCTACCTCAGCGATCCGATTGCCGAATTTCACAAAATCTTTCACCCCCGGTGCATAGCGAACAGCCTTTCCGGATAGGAGGAGATCCAGGCGGCAAAAAAGGTATCCAGGGAAAAGCGGTGACAACACCCACTGGTATCTGCTCCCAACGCGCCGCCGACACCGCAGCCAAGGAAGAAACACCTCTAAACCCAAATCTCCGATCCGCCTTTCTACCACGGTCTCTTTCCTCAGCTTCGCGCGGATCACATACCAGCGAAGCCCCGCTTCGACTTCAAGCAACCGAGTTTCCATTGAAAAATTCTCTCTCAAGAGGAGAATATTCCCCAGCCGTCTCCGACTCCGAAAATGAAAACGTGTTGTTTTCCAATAAGCTTTTTACCTTTTTAGAAAAGTCCTCTTGCTTCAATAACTGTTCCACCTTACCAATACCAAGAGCCACGGCAGGGGCTTTAACGCCGAGAAGCTGCCCTATCGAACGCAACGGAAGGCTCGTCTGCTTTCTGATTAGGTACATGGCCACATGCCTTGCCAGACCCCTCTTCCTACTTTCCCGCAGATCCCCCATCTCATTGGGAGTCAAAGAGAGACTCAGATTAACTTCACGTAAAATTCTCTCCGCCACCTTCAGAGAATCATCCTCTCTCCTATTCATCTGCGCACTCTGGCACCCAACGTCAACTTTCTCTGCAAAAGAAGGATAATTCTCCAGATGTCGAGTGTCTCGCCGTCCGCTTTCCCCGAGATCCTCGCTTTCCACAAACTCCCGATATCGCTTCTGCTGTTCTTTCAGGGTCTCACCAAAGCGAACCAAGACCGGTTCTGTATCGACGAGATCGGAGGGCTTGATCCCAAGATAAATGCGATAGCTGCTCCAAGGATAATCTCTCTTTTTATTGGTGTTTAACCCCGAGGGGAAAGAGCTTTGGTGAATATGGCGCGTGACCTCAGGAAGGTATCTTCCGTTTTCAATCAAATAGCTTTTGTAGCGCCCCTCAAAGAGGGTCCCCCGCCTTTTATGTCGGCGATTGAAATAGGAGGTATAGCTTGTCCCCAAGCACTGCATCACCTTACTTACATTCCCTTTGGGAGTCTCTATAAGGAGATGAACTTGACGGTTTATCAACAAATAACAATAAATCCTGAACCCGAATTGTTCTCGGTAACGACTCAGGAGATCGAGATAATGCCGTCTGTCTTGCGTATCCCGGAACAAGGGCTGTCGGTTGTTCGCCCGAACCACCAGATGATAAAGAGCACCATCGAATTGGACTCTCAATGCGCGAGCCATAAGGAAATCCTCCTTCCCTGTTAGGAAATTGCCTTAGGCAGACTGGACATAACTATATATCCAATACCCTCATAAGCGTCAAGTGAAAAATTAAAGGTCCGACCCCATATATTGAAATGCCGGCTGTTTGAACATGGAAAAGGCCGAAGTCTGGAAAGACGCCACCGCGAACAATGAATTTTCTGAACCGGGTATCAAACCCTTCTATTGACCTCGTTATTCGTTACTTGTTATTAGTTATTCGATTAACGACTCTACGAGTTAACGAGTAACACCGTGTCTTTACCAGACGACATCAAACGGATCCAGGCTTGCATCGATAACCGGCTGGACCGCAAGGCTATAGGGAGAAAAAAAATTGCCGGCATTATCGGCGACGCGCCGTCACATTATGCCAAGAGCCCTTCCTTATGGAATGCGGCGTTTCGCGACCTCAAGATGAAAGCCATCTACCTTCCCTTCGATGTGCATCTTTCTCGGCTGCCTGAGATGGTGAGCGTATTGAGACAATCCGATCAGGTAATGGGGGTAAATGTCACCGTCCCGTACAAAGTCAAAATCATGGAGTTTCTAGACAAGCTCGACGAAAAGGCCGGGCAGATCGGGGCGGTAAATACCGTCGTCCGGACCGAGGATCGAGAACTGGTGGGCTACAACACGGACGGGAAAGGTTTTTTGAACAGCATCGTCACACCCCAGCCGGGGCAAAAGAAACCTTTCGTAAAGTCTCTGAATGGTACCGATGTATTGATCATCGGCGCCGGAGGCTCCGCTCGGGCCGTTGCCTTTCATCTGACCGAAGTTTTGGGAAAAGGACGACTCCTCATCGCCAACCGGACGCCTGAAGGCGCCTGCTCCTTAGCCCAGGATATTCGAAGAATCTTCGGCAACGTCCAAGCCATCACCGAAGAAGAGATCCCCGAATATGCACCCAAGGTGGGGTTGATTATCAACTGCTCCACCAAGGGTCAAGGGGGAATTCGCAAGAGCGCGGACGGGAAGATCACTGCTCTTGAACCTTACTCCGCACTGGCTCCCGCCAACCCCGCCGTTATTGCCGAATCGGAAGGCGGCGGGCCGCAGTTTTACCGCGACTGTTTGGGCGCTTCGCTTGGTGACATCGAAATTAACAACCGCATCTCCTTTCAGACCGCCCTCGCCGTCCCGCTCAACGTTGGTTTCTGCGACTTGATCTATTTCCCCGCCGAGACGGCATTCCTGCGTCACGGCCGCCTGAGCGGCCACCGCACGCTCAACGGTAAAGGGATGAACGTGGCCCAGGCTGTGGAGGCGTTCTTCCACCACGTTTGCAGGGAATATCTGAAAAAGCTGGGCAAATACAACCCGAGGACGCACAAACGCATCTTCGAAGTCATGCATGCGGTCTGGTAGGAATATGGGTTATTCAAGAGGCAAACAAAGGACGGACTCTGAGGGTTTGCCATAAGCCCAACGCTACGAAAATCAAACTGAACCACTGCGCCTCTGTCATACCCCAGCCGATGGCCGGATTGACGCGCCAGAATTCCACTATAAAACGAGCCAGTCCCGACAGGACCAAATAAAGCCAGAACATCGTTCCGTCCTGATGCTCCTTTTTCCTGAGCGCCCAGAGGATGCCGAAAACGATGACGGATTCGATGAACTCATAAATCGGCGTAGGATGGACTCTCGTCCCCGGCGGATAAGGCATGCCGGTATAAGGATGAACCCAGCCAATGATGGCCCTGGTATACTCCACGCCCCACGGGACGTCGGTAACCGTTCCCCAGTCCCCATCTCCGGCAACGTGACAACCGATCCTGCCGATCCCGTAAGCGATGGCCAAAGCGGGAGCAGAAATATCAGCGGCCTTAAGCCAGGGAATGCCTTTGCGGCTCACAACCCAGGTGACAGCCAGCGCCCCTCCCAACATACCGCCATACCATGTGAATCCCGCGCCGCTGAAAATAAAGTCCCAGGGAGAGCGGACAAAGCTTTCCCACTCCTCAAACAGAAAAAGAACCCTGGCCCCAAGCAGACCGCCGATAGCAGCGGCAAAGATGAGGGTCGAGGCCAGCTCCGGGTTATAGCGGTTTCTTTGAAGCTCAAGGCAGACGATCCATCCGGCAGAAAGAGCTGCCAAGGCCATCAAAGTCCCAAAGCTATAAATCGTAAACGGGCCAATCTGAAAAAGAATCGGGTACATGCGCTCGCCTGAATTTCCTATATCATGAAACGCTCCGGTTGTCCCCCCTTGTTTTCAAGAAAAAATAATCCTAATAGAAAATATCGTGCGGATCTTGGTGCAAAGGATCAAGGAGGGGAAGGTAACGGTCGCCGGAGAAGAGATAAGCAGGACAGGTGCGGGGCTTTGCCTCTTTATCGGCATCGCCAAAGGAGACACGGAAGAGGATGCCTGCACCCTCACTGAAAAAGCGGTGGGATTAAGAATATTCGAGGACGACACGGGTAAGTTTAATCGTTCCCTGCGGGAGGTGGATGGTGAAATTCTGCTCGTTTCAGAATTTACCCTTTACGGAGATTGCTCGAAGGGCAGACGCCCGTCGTTCAGCCAGGCGGCGTCGCCCCAAGAGGCGGAGGCGCTCTACGACTGCTTCGTCCAAAGGCTGAGAGAGTCGGGCCTCAAGGTCGCGACCGGAAAATTTCAGGCAAAAATGGAAGTCAGCATCACCAACGATGGCCCGGTAACATTCATTCTAGACAGCCGATAGATGGGTCATTGAGTCTGTTGAGTCTGTTGAGTCTGTTGAGTCTGTTGAGTCTGTTGAGTCTGTTGAGTCTGTTGAGTCTGTTGAGTCTGTTGAGTCTGTTGAGTCTGTTGAGTTATGGTCTGTC
>Ga0209211_10010859_pt1 | contig 11783 bp, 11 predicted proteins | sample RifGroA2_FD_183992 | JGI IMG/M metagenome (GOLD analysis project Ga0209211, IMG submission 183992) | Groundwater microbial communities from Rifle, Colorado, USA - Groundwater A2 (SPAdes) (version 2) | ecosystem: Environmental > Aquatic > Deep subsurface > Groundwater | place: Rifle, Colorado... | reverse complement strand
ATGCTGTCAGGCCTTTTTATGCTTTTGTTGAAGTGAAGCCAGAAGCACCGGGGGCAGTCTTTCAATAATGAAAGTGACGATGGGGAAAATTTGTATGGCATTTTACTTATCCTTAGGAGGTTATACTCTCATTGTATAAATTTCTATGGTTTCATCAACAGACCTTATAACTCAGCCCAATTAAACCTCAAACCCATACTTCCCGTATAGCGGAGAAAACAAAAACTGCCCAAGAAATTCCAATTGAAGCTTGCCGTCTTTGCCTTTGATGCCTTTGACCATTTCCTGCTCATGCTCATTGCCAACAGGGCCTACAATAATGCCGTTTGGCTTTAACTGCTCCAATAACTGCTTTGGAAATTCCCTGCATGCTGCAGTTATCATTATTTTGTCAAATGGCGCTTTCTCTTTTATTCCTTTCGAGCCGTCATCCTCATAAACCTCGACATTGCCTATTCCTGATTTTGCAAGGTTCTGCTTGGAGAAGCTTACAAGTTCGGGGATGACTTCTGTGGTTATTACTTTTCCTTTTGGGCCAATTATTTTGGCTATTATTGCTGTCTGGTAGCCTGAGCCGGTTCCTACTTCAAATACATTGTCAGCGGGCTTAAGCTCCAAAGCGTGAGTCATAAGCATGACAGTAGTTGGCTGGGAGATAGTCTTGCCGCGCATCAAAGGGAGCGGAACATCCTCATATGCCTTTGCCTTTACATTCTCCGGAACAAAATCTTCCCGCTTGATTTCTTTAAAGGCATTAAGCTCTAATTCTGTCAAGCCTAGATTTTCTTTCCAAAAGCGCATAAGCTCGGTTTTTTCCACCATGATAAAATATTAAAATCATTACAAATATTAAAAGGTTGCGGTAAAGACAGTATAGAATATTTAACAGCAAACAGAAGTAAATCTTAAGATTCATTATGCTGCGCAAATATAGTGCGAGGCGAATTTTGACTGCCACTAAAATTCGCCTCGCCTATTTATAATAAATCAGCAATCAGCAGCATAAGTCCTTACTGTCAGGCCTTTCTTGTGGTTTTCCCATGCCTTGTCAAAGAGGTTTTTGCCCCAAAGAGTGGGGTAGTCGCAAGTTATGCATGCTGTGCACAGCTCTTGTTTAGGCAATCCTATAGATTTAATAAGGCCCCCAATATTTTGATAGATTAAAGAATCAGCTCCAACATCTTTTGCAATCTTATCGCAAGTTTCTTTTGAAATATCATCCGATACTGGCTTTTTTTCGTATCTTGGGACAAGAAGCTCAGAAACAGTGGACATGTCAATGCCATAAAAGCACGGGCCTCTTATCGGGGGGCAGGTAATCCTAAGGTGAACTTCTTTTGCGCCGCCAACTTCCTTGAGGTAGCAGACAAGCTGCTTTGTTGTATTGCCCCTCACAATGCTATCATCCACCAGGAAAACTCTTTTTCCCTGCAAAACATCGCTTAGTGCAGTGTATTTATTTGAGACTTTATCATTTCTTGCGCCGCCCTCTATAAAAGTCCTGCCAACATAGCGGTTCCTTATTATGCCTTCTCTGGATGGAATGCCGAGCTCATAGGCAAATGCATCTCCTGCAGCTTTTGCTGTGTCTGGAACTGGAACAGCTATGCAATCCTTGTCAATTTTTTGGGTTTCCAACCTTGCCAGCTCTTTGCCCAGATTGGATCTTGTCAGATAGACAGATTTTTCATCAAGAACTGATCCTACATTTGAGAAGTAAACCCATTCGAACATGCAATGGGAAATTCTTTTTGACTCTGCAAATTTTTTAACATTTATTTTTCCATCGACAATATGAATCATGTGCCCAGGCTGCAGGGGCTTAATGTCAGTTATGCCACAGTTTACAAGAGCAACACTCTCAGAAGCTGCCATGAAGACTTTTTTGTCTTCGCTGAATCCATAAACCAATGGCCTGAAGCCGTATGGGTCCCGGGCAACTACAATCTCGCCTTCAGCATTTATGAAAACTATATTATAACAGCCGTCAAATTTTTTTGCAAGGTTAGAAAAAACACCCTGAAGATCCGGCCTTGCATCCCCCTTTAACTGCCTGGCGAGGTAATGCATTATTATCTCTGTGTCACTATCATAAATTATGTGGTAGTCTTCCTTTGCTTCCAAAAGCTCCTGCTTTAATTCTGCATAGTTTGCAAGGTTGCCGTTAAAGCCGAAAGAAAACCATTTCCATTTCCTGCCATGATGCCTTTCAAAAGGCTGGGCAGCTCCCCTTTCCTCGCTTCCGGAAGTCGCATACCTTACATGCCCGATGCCTTTATTGCCGGCATATCTCTTAAATATAGCAAAGCTTTTTTCCCTGTTGCTTGTGCGGAAAACTTCATTGACATGTCCCAAATCCTTATAGGTGTCCAGAATTAATGGCCTGTTGGGGTTATAAGTTGTAATGCCTGCACTCAGCTGGCCCCGGTTTTGCAGGTTCAGCATCAGTTTATATAGGTAGAATAAGGCTTTATTGGCAGCATCACCGTCTTCTTTTATGTAAACGGCGCAGATGCCGCATTCCTCATGGACATCGTCTATCAAGTTTCAACCCCCGATAAGAAGAAATATCTTGCAGATTATTTAAATATTTCCTTTTTATTTGTGGTTATATAAATTATATAAATGACGAGTTCGCTAACTTGGCCTTACTCTACAAATACTTCACAAATTTATTTTGGCTATCAACAAGAATATTTTTGGCTTTGACGGGCTTGTCTGCCAACTCAAAGCCCATAATAATAATCTCATGCCCTTGCTTGATTAAATGGGCAGACGCGCCATTCATGCAAATTATGCCGGATTCCTTTTTACCGGGGATTACATAAGTTTCCAGCCTAGCACCGTTATTATTGTCAACAACCAAAACCTTCTCGCCCGGCCAGAAACCTGCCTTTTCAATTAAGAGCTCATCAATAGTAATACTTCCAATATAGTTCAGATTGGCTTCTGTCACAGTTGCCTTATGGATTTTGGATCTCAGCACCCACCTCATAGTAATTATAGACATAGGTGGTTTAATAAATGTTACGCAATCAAGAGTTTTCCTCTCTTAGAAACTTCTCTTTGCATTCGCCCATGCACGATTTCAGCTTTGCAAAATCATCTCCAATTACTGAAGCGCAGACAGAAGTGCATTTTTCATAAGAAGCCTGCCTTTCAGCCTCTTGCCTTACGAGCCAAAAAGAGGCAATAACCAAAAACAAGATGATAGCTATAATGAGCTTACTCAATATCTTCATAAGCGCTTACTCCTGCCCATTTCTTCTTTGCAACCTCGTACCTTTCCAGGCTTCCAATATCAAACCACTGCCCTCCGGTCAAGAAACCCCTAAGCTTGCCTTCCTTTGCAAGCTTTGGAAATATGTCTTTTTCAAGCATTGAAAATCCATCAGGCACCATATCTATGACTTCCGGCTCCATTATGTAAAATCCTGCATTAATAAGGTTAGATGGCGCATTTTCTGCTTTTGGCTTTTCTACAAATTCCAGGATTCTTGTTCCGCTCATCCTTGCAACGCCGTATTGGCTGGGATCTGTGACTGTGGTCAATGCTATGGTTGCCAGCGCATTCTTCCTTTTGTGCAGCCTGAACATCCGGGGAATGTTTATTGTTTTGAGCTCGTCTCCATTTGTCACAATAAAGCTGTCTTTTAGGTGGGGCTTCGCCAGCTTTAAGGGGCCAGCTGTTCCCAACGGCTTGTCTTCCTCAATATAGGATATATTTACCCCGAATTTGCTGCCGTCACCATAATATTCTTTTACTTTCTCCCTCATATGGCCTACACTAAGCAGCATTTCCCTTATGCCGTATTTTTTAAGCAGATCAAACATATGCTCAGTGATTGTCCTTCCCTGCACATCCATCATGCATTTGGGCTTGTTTGATGTTAAGGGCATTAATCTCGTTCCTTTGCCGCCTACAAGGATAACTGCTTTTTCAGGTATGTTTGTGCCAAGAGAATTTGCAAGCAAATTTTCTATCTGCTGGCTCCGGTTCTTTATTATAGTGCCATCCACCCGTTTATCTATCTGGCCGATAAGCTCTTTGTCCAATGTTATTGTAATCCTCTCCTTCATAGAAAATCTCCTTGGCAAGTTTTTATTTTTTTCTTTTTCAGCATTTTAATTTTTTGGCTTCTAGCCATAACTCCCCTTAATATAGTAAAAGACACAAAAATTTGAGCAATAAATATGCCTTTTACTCATACTCATTTCATTCGTAGCTTACAATAAAGTTGTAAGTATTACGAACGGACAACTATTGCTCAATAGATTTTGTCCGTGAGTATAGATAAAAATGCAAATACAATGAAAAAATTAAAATTTACGAGGAAATCAAAGATTTCCAGTACCCACTTCGTGGGTTTTCAAGCATAAAAAGCATTTCATACTTTTTATACAATAAATAAAACTAAATAGCTGCGTATTCACCCCTTATTTCGCCTTAAACTTTCTCCGTCGGGATGAGCTTCTTTATAAACCTTTCTATTTTTATATGATGTAGTATGACAACAGAAAAGTTTATATACAACTGCAAACTTTCACATCTTAGGGTGGTAATTTGGACAGGAACCTTGCTCTTGAATTTGTAAGGATAACAGAAGCTGCCGCAATATCCTGCGCAGGATGGATGGGGAAAGGCGACAAAATAAAAGCAGATAAGGCAGCAGTCGATGCAATGAGAAATCGGTTTAATTATGTTGATTTTAAAGGCAGGGTGGTAATAGGCGAAGGAGAGAAAGACGAAGCGCCAATGCTTTACATCGGAGAAGAATTAGGGACGGGAGAAGGCCCTGAAATGGATATTGCAGTTGATCCATTGGAATGCACAGACAACCTTGCAAAAGGCAAGCCAAATGCTATTTCAGTTCTTGCAGCAGGCCCTAAAGGCTCTTTGCTTAATGCTCCCGGAAGTTACATGGACCAGCTGGCTGTAGGCCCGGCAGCAAAAGGCGCAATTGACATCAAGGCTCCAATAAAAAACAACCTGAAGAATATTGCAAAAGCGCTTAAAAAAGACATTAGCGAGATTACGGTCATAATTCTTGAGAGAGAAAGGCATAATGAAATGATTAAGCAGATAAGGGAAGCAGGCGCAAGAATAAGGCTGATAGACCATGGAACAGTTTCAGCGGGAATTGCCCCCTCAATGCCAGACTCTGGCATAGATGTGATGATGGGCATTGGAGGCGCTCCTGAAGGAGTAATAACAGCAGCAGCGCTAAAGTGCATTGGCGGCGAAATACAGGGAGTCCTAAATCCCCATAAAGAAGAATTTAAGCAGCAGGCAATTGAGCGCGGCCTGAATCTAGATAAGGTATACAAAACGGACGATCTTGCAAAAGGCAATTATCTGGTTTTTGCAGCAACAGGAGTAAGCGACGGCCCTTTGCTGAAAGGAGTTGTTTTTACACAATACGGCCAGATTACCCATTCGCTTGTTATGCGCTCAAAATCAGGAACAATAAGGCACATTGAGACACATCATCATGAAAGCGTGCCATCAAAGGGCTACAAGGGATGAGTATACTTATCATTATTAATTTGATTTCAGTGCAGGAATAATAAGAGCAATATTAATAACAAGGATAATCTTAGCCGTGTCATGAAAATGGCTTAAAAGATAATTGTACGCATAAGATACAATGAAAAAATAAAAGTTTTTTCAAGCATAAAAAGTATTTCATACTTTTTATACAATGAAAAAATTAAAATTTACGAGGAAATCAAAGATTTCCAGTACCCACTTCGTGGGTTTTCAAGCATAAAAAGTATTTCATACTTTTTATACAAACAAAAATCTCAATGCGAATAATTAATGAGGTGGTGCTAATGGACAGTGAGCTTAAGCAAACGATAAAAGATATGGTTGCTGTTGGCAAGGGAATTCTTGCTGCTGATGAGTCTGTTAAAACCGCTACCAAAAGGCTGGCAAGCATCAATGTTGAATCGACAGAGGAAACGAGAAGGCAGTACCGCAATGTCATGCTTACTGCGCCTCAAATTGAAAAGTACCTCTGCGGCGTTATTTTTTTTGAGGAAACTTTGCACCAAAAATCAGATGATGGAATTTTGTTTCCTGAATTATTGGCAAAGAAAGGCATTGTCCCCGGCATTAAGGTCGATGGTGGCCTTGCAGATCTTGATAACGGCGAGCAATGCACCAAAGGATTAGAAGGACTAGGAGAGGGGCTAGATGAATACAAAAAATGCGGCTGCAGGTTTGCAAAGTGGCGCGCAGTTTATATGATTTCTGAAATAACCCCTTCTGATGCAATTGTCAAAAGAAATGCGGAAGACCTTGCGAAGTATGCAAAAATATGCCAGGAGCATGGGATTGTTCCAATAGTCGAGCCTGAAGTCTTGATAGACGGAACATATCCAATAGGCTTATCATATAAAGTTACAGAAAAAGTGCAGAAAGCAGTTTTTGACGCATTGAAAAAAAATAAAGTGGAAATAAATTATACTATACTAAAGCCAAGCATGGTTATATCTGGAAAGGAAGCTGCAAATAGGGCAGGCATTGATGAAGTAGCGAGGCAGACAGTTAAGTGCCTTAAGGCTGCAGTGCCATCTGAGCTTCCGAGCATTAATTTCCTTTCCGGGGGCCAGACACCGCAGGAAGCAACTGCCCATTTGAATGCAATGCACACTTTAGGAGAGGAGCTGCCATGGTATGTGAGCTTTTCATATGCAAGGGCGCTTCAGGAGCCTGCCTTAAAGGCATGGCAAGGCAAGAAAGAAAATGTTCCTGCAGCGCAGAAAGCATTTTTGAAAAGGGCAAGGCTAAACAGTCTGGCAACAATGGGAAAATATTATAAGGATATGGAAAACGAGGGCTAAATTTTTTGCTTACCGGGGTGCAATGAAAAATGCCAGTCAAAGTTGGCTTAATCGGCTACGGCACAATAGGAAAAAGGGTTGCGGATGCTGTAGCCCTGCAAAAGGATATGGAGCTCATAGGCGTTACTGCGCATTCTTACAACTATAAGACTGAGATAGCCAAAAGAAAAGGCTATAAGATATTTTCAATGGATGGGGCAGGAGATTTTGAAAAAAATGGCATATCTATTGCAGGGAATGCAGATAATCTTTTTGATGAGGCAGAAGTAATTGTTGACTGCACACCCAAGAAAGTCGGAAAGGAAAACAAGGACAAGCATTACCTTCCAAGAAAGCTCAAGGCAATATTCCAGGGCGGGGAAAAGCCATCAACAGCAGATGCCAGCTTTGTCGCGCAATGCAACTATGGTGAAGGATTAAATAAAAATTATATTAGAGTTGTAAGCTGCAACACAACTGGATTATGCAGGACTTTATTTCCCATAAATAAATATTATGGCATTGAAAGCGTCCATGCAACAATGGTAAGGAGGGCTGCTGACCCATGGGATATAAGGCACGGCCCGATTAACTCAATAGTTCCAGTTTTGGAGCTGCCTTCACATCACGGCCCGGATGCGCAGACAGTCCTTCATGGGATGAATATATTTACAACAGCAATGTCTGTTCCAACAACCCTGATGCACATGCACAGCCTTATTGTTGACTTAAAAAAACATGCAAGTGCGGAAGATATCCTAAACTTATTCCGGGAAACAACTAGGGTCAGGGTTGTAAGGAATGCAGAACAAGTAAGGTCCACAGCAGAAGTCATGGAGCTTGCAAAAGACTTAGGCACGATGAGGGGAGACATGCCGGAAATCTGCGTCTGGGAGGAAGGCATAGGAATAAGCGGCAAAAAATTATTTTACCTGCAGGCAATACACCAGGAATCTGATGTGGTTCTTGAAAATGTAGATGCAATAAGGGCGGCAACAGGATTTAAAGACGGCCAGAAAAGCATAGAGATGACAAATGCGTCTTTAGGAGTGGGAAAGTTCTGATTTTGTTATAAAATCGAGGCGAAAATTTAGTGGCAGGACAAATTTTCGCCGAGACTAGAATTGCGGAGCATAATGATTTCATACAATGAAAAAATAAAAGTTTTTTCAAGCATAAAAAGCATTTCATACTTTTTATACAATAAAAAAATAAAAATTTGTGAGGAAATCAAAGATTTCCGGTACCCACTTCGCGGGTTTTCAAGCATAAAAAGTATTTCATACTTTTTATACAATAAAAAAATAAAAATTTTTTCAAGCATAAAAAGCATTTCATACTTTTTATACAATAAAAAATTCCAATAAACGGCCAATATAAAATAATCCATTAAAACAAACAATGAAAAATAGCATTATAAACAAATCCAATAAAAACTTAAAAAATCAAAAATAAGGCAGGTGATAACTAATGAAGATAGGAGTAGTGAAGGAAATAAAAGACAAGGAAAACCGGGTTGCTTTGACTCCAGAAGGGGCAAAAAAATTGGTTGATTCAGGGCACACTGCACTAGTGGAAAATAATGCGGGATTAAATTCCGGCTTTGCAAATGAAGAATACCAAAATGCCGGCGCTGAAATTGTTGATACATCTGCTGCATGGTCCGCAGACATAGTTGTAAAAGTAAAAGAGCCTTTGGAGCAGGAATATAAGTTCTTGAGAGAAAACCAGATTGTATTTACTTATTTCCATCTTGCAGGCGTCACAAGAAATTTAACAGATGCTTTGCTGAAAAATGGGACAACGGCCATAGCTTATGAGACTGTTGAAGACAGCTATAACCGGCTTCCGCTATTAGCTCCAATGTCGGCTGTTGCCGGCAACATGGCTGTGCAGGTAGGCTCTTATTATCTTGCAAAGTTCAACAATGGCAAAGGGATATTGATAGGAGAGGTTTTAGGGCATTTTTACGGCAAAGTTGTTATTATTGGAGACGGTGTTGTTGGAAGGCACGCTGCAAAGACCGCTTATGGGATAGGAGCTAATGTTTATTTGTTTGGCAGGCATGAGGAAAGGATGGACCATTTGAGGGAATTTATCGGGAGAAAGGCGCATGTGCTTCTTTCCACCCCGGAAATAATCTTAGAGCATTTAAAAGATGCTGATCTAGTTATAGGCGCAGTCTTGGTTACAGGAGCAAAAGCGCCTCATGTTGTTACAGAGGAAATGGTAAAGACAATGCAGCCGGGAAGCGTTATTGTTGATGTAAGCATTGACCAAGGGGGCTGCATAGAAACTTCAAGGCCTACTAAGCACTCTGATCCAATATTTGTAAAGCATGGCGTTACGCATTATTGCGTTACAAATATGCCCGGGGCTTATCCAAGAACTTCAACTATTGCATTGACAAATGCAACGCTGCCTTATATCTTGAAGCTTGCAGATAAAGGGGTTGATGCATTAAAATATGATAAAGGATTTGCGAAGGGGCTTAATGCCCATAAAGGGTTTATATCTTACAAGCCGGTTGCTGAGGCGCTTGGGATGATGGATAAATTTAGAAGTTTTTAGTAATTGATTTTATTTGTTTATTAAAACAAGAAAATCAAAGAAAGAAAACCACCATCACTTAATCGCTTTTTGATAATTTTTCTCTGCCTGCGGCCAATTAACGATGTCCCACCAATTTTTTAGATATTCGGCTCTCTGCCATTTATATAGGATATAATACGAATGTTCCCAAACATCCAATCCTAAAATTGGCTTCTTGCCTTCCATTAAAGGAGAGTCCTGATTAGCGGTGCTGTAAACCTCTAATTTTCCGTTATTGACGACAAGCCACGCCCAGCCGCTTCCAAACCTATTCAAACCGGCATTCGTAAATTCTTCCTTGAATTTATCAAAACTTCCAAACGTTTTATTTATAGCTTCTCCGATTTTTCCCTCAGGCTCTCCGCCGCCTTCAGGGCTCATTATTGCCCAGAAGAAAGAATGATTGCTATGACCGCCCCCATGGTTTCTTACAGCAGCCCTTATATTTTCAGGAACTTCATTAATATTTTTAAGGACTTCATTTATATCCATATTCTCAAATTTTGTCCCTTTAATTGCTGCATTTAATTTGTCAATGTAAGCCTGATGATGCTTTGTATGGTGTATCTCCATTGTCTTGGCATCTATATGCGGCTCAAGGTCATCATACATATATGGCAATTTTGGCAATGTGTGCATTTAAACCACCTCATGGTTAACTATTGTTAATTAGTAAGTTATGATAATTTAAATAAGTTTCTATAAAAATAGTTCAAATAAAAATCAAGAAGCCTTCAGGTAACTGTATAGCTCAATTTAATGTCTTCCAGAGCTGGAGAATAATTATCATCTTCAGTCGCCAAATTAACCCTGTACTGGAAATACCTGTTGTTAGGGACATCTATTGCATTAACACCCTGCTGGATATAATGCCCTATAAAGCTTTCACCACTGCAGTCAGGATCGTCACAGCTTCTGACCTCCAAATATAAATCCAAAGCTCCCCTCTTATAGTGCTCCAGGAATTCCTCTGACGACAAAATTCTGCCCCATACCATTGTTTCGTCTAAAAGCCCGTCCCATGAGGATTTATCAGCTGCTGCATTGCTTGCGCCTATTGCGCCTGTAGCTCCAACTGTTTTAATGCTTGGCAAGGCTTTAAACCTAATTGTGATGTCATTGAGCTTGGGGGTTTTTGAGGCATCAGAAGTTTCCAGGAATGCCTGGTATTTTATGTACCTGTTCCCATCAAATGAAGCAGGAATGGCTTGACCGGATGAATCGGTAAAGTAACTGCCAGCGCCGGAAGGCCCCATAAAATCTGACCATGTTATGCCATCTGGGGAGGAAGCGAGCTGGAATTTAACTGATGTTCCTGGCGGAGTGTCTGCATTCCATGATATGTCCGTAAAGTCTGACCTGTCTGCATTAGTGTCTATTGAAGATGAAATTAAGCTTGATAGAGGGCTGTAATAGTTATAGCTAATGGTTATGCCTGATAAAACGGGAGTCTTTAATCCATCTGTAGTGGAAAAATAGGCTTTGTATTTCATATACCTGTTTCCATTATGGCCGGACCATATAGCTTCTCCGGGAGCAGTGTAATAGCTTCCGGCATTGCCGCCCGGGCCTACAAAGTTCCAGACAGAATTGTCATTATTTGCGGCCAATTGGAAATTTATATCGGTACCTGGAGGATTGTTTTCCACCCATTGCAAAGCAGTGAAATCGGAGTTTTGCCCGGCATCAATACCTGAGGAGGTAAATGCGCCTGAAGATTTGTAAGGCTTGGCGAACTTAGCGAATCCCTTGCCAGCATAGTTATAACTTGGGTAGCCTATAAGTATATTATTTTCATCTACAGCATAAAGCGATGTTCCATATTCAGTATACGCCTCATCAGTTAGGCTCTGCACATTCCATGTTGCTCCGCCATCTGTAGATTTGGCAAACATCAGGCTACTAACACTCCCCAGATCAACCCATTTAAAAGATGTAAAACTGATAAATATCTTAGAGGCATCTAAAGCATATAAGGAGCTATCATGGCCAGTATAGGAGGCAGTAGCACCCTGATAGTCTGTATGAACTTTTATTGGAGATACCCATGTACTGCCCCAATCCGTGGATTTGGTAAACATAAGGTTCTCTTCAGCAGAGCCAGTAGTGTCTCTGAGGTAGCTCACAAACAGGGTGTTGCCTGCTATATGCAAGGATGTACTACCAACGCCTACAAACGAAGTGGCGATTGTATTAATTGACCATGAGTTTCCACCATTAGTGGATTTGGCAAGCCTCACAGAAGGACCGCCATGAAGATAACTAATAAATATATTAGAGGCATCTGATGCCTGTATTGAACTATGAGTCCCTCCTGAAGATGATGGAATAGTTTGAATTGCCCATGTATTGCCGCCGTCTGT
>Ga0209211_10010856_pt1 | contig 11784 bp, 9 predicted proteins | sample RifGroA2_FD_183992 | JGI IMG/M metagenome (GOLD analysis project Ga0209211, IMG submission 183992) | Groundwater microbial communities from Rifle, Colorado, USA - Groundwater A2 (SPAdes) (version 2) | ecosystem: Environmental > Aquatic > Deep subsurface > Groundwater | place: Rifle, Colorado... | reverse complement strand
GAGCTAAAGCCATTGCAAAACCTTGAGGGTTTAACCGTGAGGAGTATGATTATATTTTCGGAGAACTTCAAAAACTTCCAAAAGAACTCAACCAACTCATACAATTCACAAATCAAAAATTAGCAATTTAACAATGAAACAATTTATATTTACTTTTGTTGTTGAATAGTAACAAATACTATATAGTGCTTGTCTATAATATCGTAATAATAGTATAAAGCTCCAAATTCCAAATTCCAAGTTTGGGGCTTGGGATTTGAAACTTGGGTCTTGAGATTTTGGGCTTTCATTTTTGAAAATCTTTAAAGCTCCAAATTCCAAGTTTGGGGCTTGGGATTTGAAACTTGGGTCTTGAGGTTTTGGGCTTTCATTTTTGAAAATCTTTAAAGCTCCAAATTCCAAATCCCAAATTCCAAGTTTGGGGCTTGGGATTTGAAACTTGGGTCTTGAGGTTTTGGGCTTTCATTTTTGAAAATCTTTGACTTTATGGACAGACACTATATAGGTTAATGTTAAAACTTTAAACTTAATTGCTCACTTTTTAAGTGAAATGTTTTGCGGTGAAATGGGGTAGAACCATATTTTATTAATGCTGAAATATGTTCGGCAGTTGGATAACCTTTATTTTTTAGCCAATTATAATCTGGAAATTTGTTATGCAGTTCTTTCATGTAATCGTCTCTAAAAGTTTTTGCAAGAACTGATGCTGCTGCAATTGATTGATATTTTCCATCACCTTTTACTATGCACGTATATGGAATGTTTTTATAAGGTTTAAACTTGTTTCCATCTACAATTATATGTTCTGGAGTAATTTGCAATTTATCTAACGATTTTTGCATAGCTGACACCGAAGCCCACAATATGTTTATTTTATCTATTTCATTATTGTCAACTTGCGAAACGTAATAACAAATTGCAGTTTTTATAATTTCTTCTCTTAAATTGTAACGTTGTTTTTCTGATAATTTTTTAGAGTCGTTTAACCCAACAATGTTTACATTTTTTGGTAAAATTACTGCTGCTGCAAAAACAGGTCCTGCCAGACATCCTCGTCCGGCTTCGTCGCAGCCTGCCTCAATTACTCCTTTTTTAAAAAATGAAAGTAGTGGATTAATCGTCGGTTTCATCTTCTAAAAATTTAATTGCTTTTTCGTTTTTTAACTCCATTGTTGGCTTATCGCGATATTTATCAATTGTTCCTGTTATGCAAATTTTTTTACTCATCAAAACTGATGCAGGGTCGTAACTAAAGTTTGCAATATTAGTTTTCCATATTGTAAAAGAAAATATCTGGTATGGAAATTTCTGGTCGAGATTATAAACTATGCCTTTTGAGTCTTTTAAAACTTTAACTGCAACAACAGTTCCGCAAACAGTAGCTTTTTGAGCGTAATATTTTTCTGCATCAACAGTATTTATTGCTCCTTTTGGAAGTTCTTCGGCTTCTAATGGTTTAACTCCGCCCGCTTGCTCTTTGTTAAGCCACAAATCAATATTGTACATTTTTTCTATTCTGTTTTCAAGCGTATCGGGTAGTGATGCAAAAAAATCTATACCTGTTACTTTCTCAACGCTATCTATTGAAACTGCATAGCTTATAATTGGTTTTGTGTTTGTTCCGTTAAGCATTATAAAAGCAATTCCCTTTTTTTCATTTCCATTCAAATCAACTATAATTTTGTAATAATATTTAGGAACCGAAATCTTTTTTTCTTTACCTATTGTTTTTAATGAATCTGTTAAAATTCCACCCGTAACAACAAATACAGGTTCGTTTGACTCTATTACGTATTGCCTAACAAAGTCTTCTAATTGCGACCATTTACCACGGTTAAATTCTGGTTTTTGAGGCGACATGTTTGAGTAATAATACGATTCGCTTAAAGCTCTTTTCGACCAGCGAAAATCAGCCGAAGCTGCTAAATGACCTCTATCATAACCCGAATTAAAATAATCTTCTTTTCCTGGAGTACCGCTTATAATCATTGAATCTTTTCGAAAATCATTAGTTCTGGTTTGCACTCCGTTTTTAATATCGGGTAAAATTATATGAACTACCCATTGTGATTGACCGTGCTTTTCGTCGTAAAACATCGACATTGCCAAATGATTGATTAACATTCCATCGCCCGAAATTTTTGGAAGTCCATATTGCTTTATTTCATCTCTAATCCATTGCATTTTAAGCACTTCGAGTTTTTGAGTGTAAAAAATCTGACTATCGGAAAAGGTAGTGATTTTATCTTCTGCATACTTAATTTTATTTTCAGTTGATGTTTGAGAAAAAATCACACTACTGTAAATTGTTAATATATAGACAAATATTAAATTTTTCATTAATTAATTATAGTTTTTCTTATAAATTCAAACTTACTAAACTCTATTAACAAAAACAATTTTCATGTTTATTTAGCATATTTTTCATTTTATTATGCAGAATTTGATAATAAAGTATATATAAATTTAAAATATTCCATATTTTTACATATTAAATTATGTGCAGTTATTATATAAGTAATTAATATTTAATATTATGAAAAAAATATTGAGACTACTTTTAACTTTATCATTAATAATATTTTGCAATATTCACTCATTTTCAGACCCGGTTTCATTAGAAAAAGCTAAATTAATTGCACAAAACTTTTATTCGGCTCAATATTTTAGAGTTTATGGTATTTATCCTCAATACAAAGCAATAACAATTAATCCAATAAGTTATAAAAATGTAACTTCATATTGGGTTTGCACATTTTCTAAAGTGGGTTTTGTTATAGTATCAGGCGATGATAACGCTTTCCCAATTATTGGTTATTCTTTCGATTCGAAATTTGATTTGGATAATATTCCTGAATCAGCTCAATACTGGTTGAAAAATATTTCTGAAAGTATTAAAAACTCAACTAATGCAAGTTGTTATAAGAATTTATGGGCGAAGTATAGCGATAAACAAGAAATGTTGAAAACACAAAAGAAATATCTTCAGTCTGTTGCACCTTTTGTTACAACACGCTGGGATCAAGGTATAAATTATAATAATGATTGTCCTGTCAATTCACAAGGACCTGGTGGGCATTGTGTTACAGGTTGTGTTGCAACTGCTATGGCACAAGCCATGAAATATTATAATTATCCCGAAAGAGGAAATGATTCGATACTTTATACCGGCGATGTTAATATTAAATTTGAAGATACTTATTATCGCTGGGACAGTATGACTACTTATGCAAATAGTACGAGTGCTGATGCTATTTCGGAACTTATGTTTCATTGTGGAGTAACAATTTTTATGAATTATGGTCCAAATGAATCGGGCACAATGACTGAATTAGTTCCTTATGCATTAATGCATTATTTTCGTTATCATCCGGCAGTCGCATACTTAGATCGTAAACATTATACAGATAAAGAATGGGATGTGTTAATTCGAGACAATTTAGATATGCATCATCCTATTGTATATAGTGGTTCAGGAATGGATGGTGGACATGCATGGATTTGCGACGGTTATCAGGATACATGTTTTTATCATTTTAATTGGGGTTGGAGTGGTTCTTCAAATGGATATTTCTATTATAACGATTTAACTCCTGGTGGTTATAGTTTTAACAATGACCAAGGTGCGGTTGCTAACATTATGCCTTATAATTCTCCATATTGTGCCGGTGGTAGAGTTATGACTGATTATTCAAGATCTTTCGGAGATGGCAGTAGTTATTCATATTATTGGAATAATACAAATTGCGATTGGCTTATTGCTCCTGACAGCATTGAAAAGATTACCTTAACTTTTACAACATTTAACACGCAAGCAAATGCCGATTTTGTTTCGGTTTTCGATGGTGCCGATGCAAGTGCTCCTTTAATTGGTAAGTATTCTGGCAACCAATTACCTCCTGTAATTATATCTTCCGGTGATAAACTTTTTCTTACTTTTACTTCAAACGAGTCAAATCAAGGTCAAGGATTTGATGCTAATTATGAAACAAAAATAATAGGAGTAAATTCTGTAACACTTAACAGAAATATTGAGATATATCCAAATCCTGTAAAAGACAAGCTGTTTATTTCTTTGAATGATATTGAAAATTGGAATGGAAATATTGAAATTTATAATATTACAGGAAAATTAGTTTATTCTAATAAATTAAATATTAATTCAGAAAAAACTTCTTCAATAAATATTTCTAATTTACCTGATGGCTTTTATACAATAAAAGCATTTGGGAACAATGGCCTATTTAATAGCAAATTTGTTAAAGAATAATTATTCCCAAATTTGTTTTACTTTCTCTAAAACCTCAAACACTGCTGGGCAGGTAAAAGAATTTTTTATTGTAATTTTTTGTTTCTTTAAAATTTCAGGTTGTTGTGTGTGCGGATAATCACTACATGCTTTAGGTCTGTATTCGTATATTGCACAATAGTTTTCTGAATCTAAAAAGGGACATGGTATTGTTTTAAAAATGTAATCGTCATCTTCATCAATTATCAAATATTTGCTTGCAAAAGCCGAAGGCTTAATATTCATTTTTTTTGAAATACGACTTATATCTCTTTCCGAAAAACGAGGACCGAGTGTTTTGCAACAATTTGCACATTCTAAACAATTAATTTTTGAAAAAACTTCATCATTTATTTTGTGAAATAACTCGTCTGTTTTGTGTGATTGTTTTGGTTTAATGTTTTTAAAAAATGCTTTGTTATTTGTTTCAGCATTTTTTGCAAGAGTGGCAAGAGAATTTATAGGAATCATGATTTCAAACTTTTCACTTTCTACTTTTCGCTTTTTAACTTTCAACTTTAAACTAATAAAGTCCTTCTCTGTTGCCAATAGCAGTATATAAACCAAAAAATATCGTGTTTTGATAAGTATTAAAACTAGTGTGATTGTATAGATGTTCCATTATTCTTCTAAAACCTATTCTGACCGATAATTGCCATTTGGGATTTAAAATATAACCCATAGTTATTTCAATTGAAGTAATTTTATGTTTATCGCCCTGAAATAGTTTATTCCCATATTCATTAACATTGTCTAAATACGATCTGTATATATTGTTACCGGCATTTATGGTATCATAATCAACGCCAATGACATAAATTTTAACTAATGAATTTATTTCCCACCTGTTTTTTTGATAACGAATATTTGCAATTCCCTCGGCAAAGTTTGCACCCAAAGGGTGAGCTAGAGGTTGTGAATAATTTCCATAATTATCCATATAGCTCGTATGAGAATAAGTGAAAGGTTTAACAACATTTACTTCGCATAATGCATAAAGATTTTTTATTCTAAAAAGATTAAATGTTTTTATTCCGGCTTGAATTCCAAATTTATTTGCCCACCATCCTTTATTAGCTTTTAATTCAGAAAGTTTAAATTCGTCTAACAAAAACTGTCCATATAAATGTGTGGTTTTAAATAATCTCAATCTTCCACCAAAGCCCATAATTACATTATCGGGCGAGCCAAGCGAAAATTCTACAGGACGATAAAAAATAATAGGATTTAAGTAATTCACATCAAACCCTCGGTTCCCAAGTGAGTCTTTTCCTTTCCAAATTACCGTTTCGAACATATTAAAATTTAATCGTTTGCCAATATTCCAGCTTAAAATGTGCGATGCTGAATATTTGTTTTCGAGAGGAGAATTATTATCTGAAAACTTTCTTTCCTTTAAAAACGAATACAGAATAACGTATTTTACTTTCCAAATATTTACAGTTCCTTTAAAAAACGGGTAAGCGTTTGAATTGTCCGATAATAATAGAGAACGGTAACCATCGCCCCAAAACGATTTATCTCGTCCAATTTGCAAATTCATAAAATCGGCTACCTGCCATGAAACAGAACCTGTAACATTATGTAATAATGTGTATTCGTTGCTAATATCAGCTTTACCAAAATGAGGAACAAATCCTGTTGAATCGGAAAATGATTTTACTTCATTACTTGGTTTAAAAGCAATATAAGAATAAGTTAAAGAGAACGCGATATTTTTTCCTAACCATGCATTTGTTTGTAAACCATTTTCGGTAAAATATTTATTGTCGGAATTATATAAATTAGTTAGAACAGGATTAATAATTAGTCCATTATTTTTATTTTTTAAATAAATAAGATTTTTGTTTGTAAGCCAATTAAAAGTTTTGTTGTTGTTTACTTTAAAATATGATGAATCAAAATAATTCGAATTGTAAACTTCATTAATTAATAAAGGGCGAATATTTGTGTGATTATTAGGGTTCTGATATATGTTATATTCATAACATATCGTAGAGTTTTTATCATTGTTTAAAAATAAAGACTGCGAAATACCTTTATAAAAAAAAGCAATTAAAAATAAAAAAACTAATGTGAAATATTTTTGTGTTAAGTTCATTTTTGCAAAGATAAGCAATCCAAAATAATTGCCTAAAATTGAATCCTTAAATCCGCAAGCATTATGGCGATTGTAAAGTTAGGCTTCGACTCCGCTCAGCCTGACAGTCACCTTGAGCGAAATCGAAAGGTGTTGGATTGAATAGCTTTCGAGAATGATTGCGGATTTAAGGTTGAATTATAAACATGTTTTAAATAAAATATTTTTTATTACTTTGCAATATGATTTTTGTAACCGGTGGAACTGGCTTTTTGGGTGCACATATAATTGCAAAATTAGCTTGCGATGGCAAAGCAATTAGGGTATTAAAACGTAAAAACAGTTCAACCGATTTTCTTAAAAAAACTTTATTAAAATATGGGGTTTCCGATTTTTATAATAAAATTGAATGGGTTAATGGCGATATATTAGATTATGGTATATTGTTAGAAAGCCTTTCTGGAATTAACCATGTTATTAATTCTGCTGCAATTGTTTCGTTTGCTCAGCAAGGTTCAAAATCTGTAACTAATGATAATGTTAAAGGAACTTCAAATTTAATTGATGCTTCTATTTCTAATAATGTTAAACGGTTTTGTCATATCAGTTCTATTGCCGCAATAGGTAGTACCGAAAATAGTGAGTTAATTAATGAAAATACCGAGTGGCTTAATAACAAGGGAAATTCTGCCTACTCTATTTCTAAATATTATTCCGAATTGCAAGTATGGCGTGGTGTTTCGGAAGGTTTGTCTTGTGTAATAGTTAACCCATCTGTATTGGTTGGTTCAGGCAACTGGAAAACTGATTTTTCATCAATATTTACAAAAGTAAATAAAGGTTTAAAATATTACACCTCCGGAAGTTCAGGTTTTGTTGATGTTAGCGATGTAGCAGAAATTGTAAAACAACTTACCCTAAATTCAAATGTTAGTGGAGAAAGATTTATAGTGTCATCAGAAAATATTGAATATAAACATTTACTAACAATGATAGCTGAATCGCTAAATAGAAAGATTCCATCAAAAGAAGTTTCAGAGAACTTATTAAATATAATGAATAAATTAAACTCAATTAATTCATTGTTTTTTGGTAAAAGCGTTGCAATTTCTTCCGATTTGGCTCGAATTGCAAATAAAAAACTTAATTATTCTAATAATAAAATTAACGACTTGTTAAATTACAATTTCAAACCTATTAAAGAATCTATTTATCTTATTGCTAAAGAATTTAACGAAAGTATGAAATAAAAAAAGCTGCATAAGGCAACTTTTTTTATTATTAGATGATTTGGAATTTGAAATTTGGAATTTGATCCTTGGAGCTTTATTTAACAACCACCATCTTTTTTGTTCCCACTGCACCTTTTTTAGTTTGCAACGAGTAAAAATAAGTGCCTGCGGGCAAAGCAGTATTATCAAGCAGTATATCTTTAAAGGTGTTATCTACTTTGTAACGCTTAACTTCGGCACCTTGCATATTGTACAAAATTAGTTCACCATCCTGTTCTCCTTTGGGCAATTCATACTCAAGTGTTACTGCACCATTGCTGGGGTTAGGGTAAAGGATACCAAAAGTTCCGTTTGGCTGCATTAGTTGCCCGTTTGCTTGCTCTATAGCAGTGCTTAATGTGCCAGGCAGGCTGTAAACTTTTGCTTTTCCACCAAACTGATTGCTTAATATCATTTTTGCACCCTGTGTAGTATTATAAATCGGAAACTGTTGCTGTGGTATATAAACTGTTACCAGCGGAGCCATACTATCTGCCTGGAAAATTAAAGTACCATCCTCATTATATATTCGCGTGTTGACAATAGAAGGGTTGCCATAAAAATTAACATACATAAATTCCATTTTGGAATCAATATTAAATAAGTTCTCAGAGAAATACATTATATGTGCTATACCATTATTATTTGGAGGAAAACCTGCATAGGAAATTGACTTTATTAACGAGTGATTCAGGTCATAAATATCTATTGTCTTTCCCGCCATGTTAATTCTTACATATCGTTCGCCGGATACTTCAAAATTTACTATCATTAGCTCGCTTGTTAGGGAATAATTAGAGGCACTATCATAAGTTTGCTCCAAAGTAATTTGTGCTGTTGCATTAATTCCAAATGTAATTAGTGCAATAAGTATTATATTTTTCATTTCAGTTTGTTTTAAAAAGTTTATATAAAAGTAATATTATTTTTTAAAGAAAACAAAAAGCCCATCCTATTTATTAAGAATGAGCTTTTTGCATTTTTTTGATTATTGCTTGAGCATCTTTTTTGTATCAATTACTTTATCGTTTACAATTAGTGAATAAGAATAAATACCCGAAGCAAGATTTTCGGTATTTGCATTTATGTTACCAAAACCCTTTGTTGCAAGAGCAGTTTTCTTTAATTCTTTTCCGTACATATCATAAAAAACAATAAAAGCATGTTCAAAATTTGTTTACCGTTTATTGTCTGAACTATGATTTATAGGATTTGATGATTTTAGGATTTGAACAATTTGGACATTATTTATTGTTTTACTTTAATTTGTAGGATTTTTAATCCTAATATCCTTTAATCTTATAAATCATAGTTCAGACATTTTTTTTATTTTACAACCACCATCTTCTTTGTACCCACACTCCCTTTACTCGTTTGCAACTGATAAAAATAAGTGCCTGCCGGTAATTGCGTATTATCAAGCAGTATATCTTTAAATGTATTATCTACTTTATACCGCTTTACTTCTGCTCCTTGCATATTATACAAAATTAGTTCACCATCCTTTTCTCCTTTAGGCAATTCGTATTGTAAAGTTACCGAGCCATTACTTGGGTTGGGGTACAGGTTACTAAATTGCCCGTTTTGCATTTGCATTAACTGCCCGTTTGCCTGCTCTATACCTGCGCTTAATGTACCCGGTAATCTGTATACTTTTGCTTGAAAATTAGGACAACTAAAAATCATTATTGTTCCTTGCAAAGTATTATAAATAGGATATTGTTGTTGAGGAGTATTAACCTTTATAACTGGGGCACATGAATCTGAAAAAATTAAAGAGCCATCTTCATTATAAATACCAGTATAAAAATTAGCGCCCAAAAGTTGTATTGGATACATAAATTCTAATCCCGAGTCTGTATCAAACAACTGCTCGGATAAATAAAGAATATCGCCGATTTTTCCTCCACCGTTCAAAGGTAAATTTGCAAGTGAAATGGTTTTAAGTAAAGCATGATTCATATCATAGACACTAATATTTTCTCCTAATCTATTTATTTTAACATATCTTTCGCCAGATACTTCAAAATTTACAATCATTAATTGGCTCAATATACCCCCATTAATACTGCCTGCGATAGTGGAAGCGCTATCATAAGTTTGTTCTAAAATAATCTGTGCACTTACATTCAAGCTAAATGCAAATACAGCAATAAGTATTATGTTTTTCATTTCAATTTGTTTTAGTAATTTATATTATCAAAAGTAGTATCATTTCTAAATAAAACAAAAAGCTCATCTTAATTAGATTGCTTCGGTTGTTCCTCTCTCGCAATGACGTTTTCTAATGGGCTTTTTGCATTTTTATGATTATTGCTTAAGCATTTTCTTTGTATCAGCTACTTTTCCGTTCACAATGAGGGAATAAGAATACATGCCTGCTGCAAGATTTGAAGCGGAAACGTTTAACTGCCCTATTCCTTTTTCTTCAATTTTAAATACTTTTAGCTGACTGCCATATTCATCATAAAAAACAATTTGAGCATCTGCATTACCGGGCACAAAGTATTTTATAGATGTACCATCGCTAAAAGGGTTTGGGGCATTTTGATAAAGAACAGCATTATTGGCAAGTTCAATATTATGATTGCTCAGCAAATTCAACTGGTCGTCATCATTGTTTTGTATATTTTTCTGGATTGAGCCCAGCGTACAGCAACTCTGCAAAGCAACCAGCAAACTGTCTGTTACATTCTGGCGCTGCTTCAAACTATCTATCATTTTTTGTTGCTCCTGCACGGCTTTTACAAGTGGCACAACAAATTCTGCATAAGACAATGCATAAGGAGTAGTAATGCTATCGGCAGGGGTGTGTACTATGGAAGATACGAACCCACATGCCTGTGCTGCTGAATCAACTTCTTGCGCAATAAAACCTGAGTGAATAATGGCTGTTGATGGAACAAAATCCATTCCTGCCTGGTGATCAGTTTTAATACTATCGGGCATATTTTGAATGAGAAAATCGTCAGCAGCTTTTGTATCCATCTGATATGTTACAGGGCGAAGTTTTTTAATAAATTCCAAGCCTTTTACATTTTCTGTTACATTAATTTTAAAGCGTCCGTCCGACATATTAGTCCAATCTAACCAACCACCAATTTGAGATACTGTAGTACTACCAATAACAACATAGCCAGGAGCAGTAGTTATAGCCCCTTTTCCAATAGCAGTGGCGTTGCTGTAATCACCATTTGCAATAGTACCATACCCAATAAACGTATTATTGCTACCTGTACCGTTTGAAGTATAATACCCAGCGTCATTTCCAACAGCAGTATTGTAGTTACCGCTGGTATTCCATAGAAGTGCTCGTCGACCTAAAGCAGAATTGTAATCTCCAGTAGTGTATGCAAGTGCAACATTACCGACACCAGTATTTCCAGTTCCAGTGGTATTGTCAAAAAGTGTAGATAAACCAATGGCGGTATTATAGTTTCCACTAGTGTTGTTAAAAATCGCAACTACTCCGTAGGCGGTATTCCCTAGTCCAGTGGTATTGCTATAAAGTGCCTCATATCCGGTAGCAGTATTGTTAGTTCCTGTTGTGTTATAATAAAGTGCTTCGGTTCCTATGGCAGTATTGATATATCCTGAAGTGTTACTATAAAGTGCCCATTTACCAATGGCAACATTTTCTAACCCTGTTAAGTTATTTGTAAGTGCTTCAGTTCCCATGGCAGTATTGCTGCCACCTGTGGTATTGGGGTTTAATGCCCCTACACCCCATGATGTATTATAAAGCGAAGCATTTAGTAATCCGGATTGTACATTGTTTCTTTTAAATACTACATCGTAATCATCTATAGTGCCGATAAAATTGCCTGTTGCCCCAACTGTATTTCCTGTAAGCTGCCATGCAGAGGTAGGAGTAGAAGTAGTTAACCAGCTTAACGTACCTGAACCATTGGTTTGCAAAACCTGTCCTGATGAACCGTCAGCCGAAGGCATGGTATATGTAGTAGAACCGGCAGCAGCAGCAGGGGCAAAGCCCACATAACCCGAAGTAGAACCAGACAAACGTAATGTGCCTTTTACATCAAGCTCTGAGCCTGGGGTTAAGGTATTAATACCAACATATTGATTGGAATTTTCAAAGAAAAGTCCGGGATTCGCCGATGGATTTGCATTTGAGCTAATTAAAA
>Ga0209211_10010854_pt1 | contig 11785 bp, 11 predicted proteins | sample RifGroA2_FD_183992 | JGI IMG/M metagenome (GOLD analysis project Ga0209211, IMG submission 183992) | Groundwater microbial communities from Rifle, Colorado, USA - Groundwater A2 (SPAdes) (version 2) | ecosystem: Environmental > Aquatic > Deep subsurface > Groundwater | place: Rifle, Colorado... | reverse complement strand
TTATCGTAACTGCTTATTTCTTTAATCAATGCCCTGTTAAGCCTTTTGACATCGATAATTTTCGTCTTTCTTTTTTTATCATAGCCTTCAGAAAGCCCGTATTTTTTTATAATTTGGTTAACATCCATATTATGGAAATTCAGCCTTGCAGCTAATTTTTTAGATAAAGTTGTTTTTCCGGCTCCTGGTGTGCCGGTAACAATTATGGTTTTCACAGCTAATCAGCAATTTGCGCTGTTTTTAAACATTGTTTATTTTTAAATCCAAAACAAAAATCTTTTAAATAAAGCAGTATTAAATTATGTTGATGCAGGAAGCAATTTCTATATCTACATCCAAAAGGCAGGAGCCTATTGATATAACTAAAGAAGTGAGCTTGATAGCCAAAAAATCTGGGATTAAATGCGAATATTCCATCCAGTCTCTGACTGATGGTTTGAAAAACACTGGTTATATCCAGAATATTCGCATTCTTAGAAACCCGACCGAGCGACCGAAGGGAGCGAGCAATCCCCAAATCTGTGATTGGGGGTGTCGGGTTTCTCTTGAAAACGGCATTTGCCACATTTTTGCCATGCATTCCACTGCTGCAATAATAATAAGCGAGAGCTATGATCCAAACATATGCCTTGACTTATTGGACGCTCTTAATGGCTTGATACCTCAGGGAAAATGGCGCCATGACAACATAGATGGAAATGCGGATGCGCACATAAAAGCTTCAATATTAGGGCCTTCAGAAATGATACCGATAAAAGATGGCAAGCTGCAGCTTGGCAGATGGCAGAGCCCGATGGTTGTAGAGCTGGACGGTCCCAGAACCAGGGAGCTCATAGTTCAAATAACAGGTGATTAGATGATATGCGACATGTGCGGGGATAGCAGCAGATTGTATAAGGTTATAGTGGAAGGCGCAGAGCTTTCTTTATGCAAGGAATGCAGCAAATTCGGCAAAGTTATTGCGCCAATACAGCAGGATGCTCCCTATTCGGCAAAAAAATCTATAAAAGAGCCTCAGCCGGAAAACATCCAGCTTTTAGCTGGGGATTATGCAGAAAAAATAAAGAGGAAAAGGGAGCAGCTGGGCTTGAGCCAGAAAGAGCTTGCCGAAAGGCTTAATGAAAAAGAGTCTGTTTTGCAAAAGATGGAATCTGGCCATTTTGAGCCGCCAATAGAAACGGCAAAAAAGATAGAAAAGCTCCTGAATATAAAAATAATAGAAGAGCATGAGGAAAAGTATGAAGACAAGATGCCTAGGGCAAGAACAGAAACTTTCACCATTGGGGATTTTATAAAGATTAAGAAGTGAATATGTAATAATCGCAGTTGCCATACTTTTCATTTAATTCTGCCTTGAAGTTATTTATCAAAAGCGCTATAAATTCCTCATGCTCCGTTGCACATGTTTCTTCATAGGGCGGGCATGGCATTATATCGCAGCTGTTTATCAAAACATATTTTGCCTCCCTTATATTCTCCTTCAGCTCTTTTATTTTCTCAGTATTATAGAGAGGATAATAAACAAGCTCGCCTGCCTTGGCGTCGGTATAAGCAATAAAAGAGGGATTGGAAATCCAAAGGCCCCCCTTAATATCCCTATTTTCCATAAAATCATAAAAAACATCTAGCTTGTCATCATAATTATCCAGCCTTAATTGCGGCGCAATATGCAATATTCCAATTAATATAGCAGCACAGAGCGCCATTTTCCTATATCTTCCAAAATATTCTGAAAATCTGATGATTCCGCAGCTGGTTAATATGTACAGAAGTGGCAAAAGAAAAATCAAAAATCTCATTTCTTTGTGCAGCTGAAAATTATACGGCAAAAACACCAATAAAAACGCTACAGGTATTATTAGCCTCACTCCCCTTTCCTTCTTAAAAATAAAAAGCATGCCTAAAATCGAGAACAAAGCCAAAATATTTTCCTTCGGCAAATTAACGAAATAAAAGCTAAATAGCTGGTGGAATATCCACCCAGTAAATTTTGTCATCCATGCCTGCAATATAAAAGGATAAAACGGATTATTAAATAATACATAATTTAAGATAAGAAAAGGTATCACTGGGATTAAAAAAAACGTTATGGACCGTAAAGCCTGCTTTAGTTTTGCTTTCTTCTTATAAGCCATATAAATAAAAAACAAATAAATTGCTGCTATCAAAAAAATCTGGAAAAACCTAGCCATAAAAGCTATTCCAAAAACAAGCCCGGCGAGGTTATACCTTTGTTTTATAAAAAACCAAAGCCCGAGCATAACGAAGAAAGCTGATGGCATCTCACTGAACATTATGCTGTTAAAAAGAAAAAATGTAGGGGAAAAGGCAAGCAAAAAAGACGCCAGCAAAGCGGTTCTTTTATTGAAAAGCTCATAAGCAATAAAATACGTGCATATTATTGTTCCGATGCCAAAAATTAAAACAGTTAGTCTCCCAAAAAATATTGGATCTAATCCGATCTTCCAGAAAAACCCTAAAATTATCGGCCAAACTAAAGGCCTGGAAGCCTCATACAATCCAAATTCCCCAGAAGAATAGATATATTTTCCAATCCCTAAATAAACAGAAGAATCCCACCATAAATCCGCAGCAGGGTTAAAATAATAAAAAAAAGAAAATGTAAAAAGAAAGATTATTGCAATTATGCCGATATGCTCTTTAGTTGTGCCTTTAAGTTCATTATTCATTCTTCTTCCAGATGTTATATTGCCCTTTTCTGAAGTATTCCGGCAGCATTAAAATGTAAACTGCCATTATTAAAAGCCAGAATGGGAACATGAAAAATACAGGTATTAAATGCCATAAATCAAGTTTTTTGTCAAATTTTATTATTGCTAAGATAAATAAGGGATAAGATAGCAATGTGGATGCTATGCCTATTATTGCGGCAATAGTCAATGGAGTTGCCCCGCTAACAATTCCTCCCGCCCATTTTAAAAATCCGATAACAGAAAACCAATCGAAGAAAAACCTTAAAGCATCAAAGCTAAAATAAATTGACTTGGAGAAAAAATATATAATATACCCAGAAGTTATTTGATAAATTGTAAACGCCCCCATGATAACTGCCTGCGCATATGAAAACAAAAACAAAGGCAATGTATAAACATCAATAATTGCTTTATTAAGCTGAAGATGCCTCTTAAAAATATTTAATATGCCTCTTGCAAACCTTGCCCTCTGCCTTAAAAACTCCTTGGCTGTGTAAGGCATGTTTGTTTCCGCGACTGCCTTTTCTGAAAATCCTATCTTATATCCTTTCCTGATAAGCCTTATTGTAACATCTATATCTTCTGAAAATCCTTCTGTGCTGAAGGCTCCTGCTTCCAAAAGCTCTTTTTTCCTGTAAACGCTCAATGGCCCGGGAGTCACAATATTTGCATTTATTTTGGAGAATAGCAGCCGTATCAAAGAATTGTAAAGCTGCTCTATATGAATCCACATGCATATGAATTTTTTCCTGTTTTTTACCTTGATAACTCCCGTAGCAGCAGCAGTATTGTCTCTTTCAACTTCATCTTTAAGGGCATTTAATGCATCTTTATGGATTATGCTGTCCGCATCAACAACCGCAATTAAGTCCCCCATTGACCTGTTCAAAGCCCTGTTCAATGAAGCTGCTTTTCCAGAATGTGCAGTCTTTATCACCTGCACTCCCTGCTGCTCATACTTCAAGGCTATATCATAAGTATTATCCTTGCTGCCGTCATCCACTATTATTATCTGCTTTTCACCGTCAAAATCCGCATCCAAAACAGACCCTATAGCCTCTCCAATATATTTTTCCTCGTTATGGGCAGGTATTATTACAGTGATGCTGGAGAATTTATGCGTTTTTGCGGGCTTTTTTATTTTTATAAAAATAAGCGCATAGTAGGACATTATTGTAATTAGAAAAATAAAGGTAATTAGCGCAGGTATATATCCAAAAAGTGCCATTTAAATCCCAACTATGCATTATTTCGCAAGAATTCTTATATATTGCGGTTTGTAGGAAGATAAAGGGTGTTCTAAGAAATAAACCCCCAGCCTTAATTATAAATAGCCGAGGCGAAAATTAGTGGCAGTCAATTTTCGCCTCGGGCTAAAATTGCGAAGCATAATGATTTAAAAGAAAATGCTCTGGGCTTTAATTTCAAGCAAACTTATTATTGCCATCTTTCGCAGTGCAGAACCATGAAAGCTGCTTGTTGAAAGCTGCCCTGAAAAACGCTATGCTGTTTGCCACAGCCAGCACGAGCCCCATGGTCAATGATGCCAGGACAAGGTAGGGAAATTCCTTTAGCGCCTTATTCCTGTGCAGGGCTATTATGCCCATAATCATGAATCCTGCAGTCATCAAAATCCTTATAGCCATGTCCACTATATCCTTAAAGCCGAAAAGCTCAGGCTCCCCTAAAAACCATCCGCTAAAGCCTGCGATTGTCATGATAAAAACAAATGGCGCGGCTATATTGCCCAAAGTCACAAAAAGGATCATTGCCCTTTGCCTAAGAGGTATGCCTTTCTTAAACAATATTTTAAGCGCATTGTCGAAAAAAACCCTCGCATTGCCATAGCACCATCTCATCTGCTGCTTTATGAAGCTTTCAAAAGTGGAAGGAACCTCGCTGGGGGTTGCAAAATCCAGATAAACAGTCTTATAGCCATTAAGCAGCATTCTTACAGTTAAATCTGAGTCTTCTGTCAGGCTGTTAAGGTTCCACCCCCCGACTTTCTCAAATATTGACCTTCTTATAGCGCCAGCTGTTCCGCAGAAAAAAACGCAATTTGCTTTGTTGCTTACCGGCATTATTATAGTATGATAAATCATGAGTATGTAAGCGGCAAATCTTGTTATAATGTTGGAATCCTTATTATAGAATCCCTGCCTCGTCTGCACAATAGCCACCTTTGGATCGGAAAATGGCTTTATCACATTGCTCAAGAAATCCCTGCCGGGCATCCAGTCCGCATCGAATATAACAATAAGCTCCCCTCTTGCGTGCTTCATGCTGTTTTTTAATGCGCCTGCCTTGAAGCCTTTCCTATGCTCCCTATGGACGTACTTAACAAACCCGGGATTTTGCTCTTCAAACCTTGCCAACATGCTTTGTGTTTCCGTATTGCTGCTATCATCAGCTATTATTAGCTCATACTTGTCTTTTGGATAGTTAAATTCCATGCAGTGCCTTATGCACCTTTCAGCCACAGGGTCGTTATATGCGGGGATTTGCACTGTTATGAATGGAAGCTCCTTTAATTCAGCAAGCTTGTTTTCCTTTTTTTTATCAATAAAGAGGTTAAGCAGCGCAAGCATTATGAATAGTATGGAAAAGAACACTACTGGAAGCAGGGCTATATTATAAACGAACAATGCTATGTCGTGCGGTTCCATTTTAGTTGCCTATTTTTATCTCCTGCTGCCTTATTGCCTGCTGGAATTCCCCATATTGCTGGACTCCATCTAGGATGATGTTGCCTTTTCCAGCTATTCCAATATAAAACCTTTGGTTTATTCCAGCTATTCCCAAGCCCTCTGCTTCCAATGCGCTTTTATAAAGCTCTTTGAGCATTTCATCGCTGTACATGCATTCATTATAGCTGCCTATCGGTATTTCATAAGTATATATAATTTTCCTGGCATCGCTTGCACCTTTCAGCAGCATATCAAAATATGCATCGTAGTATTTTTCCTTCTTTATTTTTTTAACGCACCCCAGTATCATTGAAGCCTCGAAGTTGCTGTTTCTTTCCTCAATATCCTGCACGGTTATGTAAGGCTTGTGGTAGAATTTTATGGTTCCGGAATCAAAATAGTCTTTTTTAAGCAAAGGGTAAATCTCTTCGGCAAAATGCCTGGAAGCGTCTGAATGTGTATCCGTAAACGCCACAAAAGTTACGCCAGCTTTAATATCTCCATAATAAGGCAGGTCTTCTATATCGGGATGGGAAAATGGGTGCATCCTGTAAGCATAACTCGTTTCGAATATATTTCCGGCAAATTGCTGCCTGCTGTGCTCAACACTATAGAATACAATCCCAAATGCTAAAAAAGCCATTATTGCTGAAATAAGCAAATACAGCCTAAAGGTATTTTTGGGTTTATTCTTCATTGCATACCCTCATTTTAAAGAAGTTGTCAGGTTTGCAGCCTTAAAAAGCTCATTAGCTGTAAAGAGCCTTCCCTGCAGCACTTTATCATTAATTATTATAGCAGGAGTTGACTTTATGCCATAATACTTTTTCAGGTTTTCCACAATAGGCTCTTTCATGTAAAAATCTATTGGAAACATGATTATCTCCCTTCCCCGATGGTTAATATTTTTTCCAAGAATATCAAGCTGCTCTCCCTGATTTATGCATTCCTCGCAGTCTGCAGAGTAAAAGTACAAGCCGTGCACTAAGTTAATATTGCACTTTTCATACTGGCTTCTTGCCAGTATCCATGTCCTTATTGAAACATGCGCATACTGCTTTTTGAGTGTCTTGTATTCTTCTGAAAGCTGGTTGTATTTCTCGTATTCCTCTATCCTGTATGGAAGCTTGCTCCAGTAATAGCTAAGCTGCCCGAAAAGCTCATTTAATGAAATGGCGGAAAAACTGCACATCTCCTCATTGCTTAAAGTCTCAACAAAAGTCTGTTCCAGCTGCATATCCTTTAGGTTGCTGTCAAGGAAATCTACGTAGCTTTGAAGAATATCCAGGTCCTTTGAAGTCTCTGCCTTAAGCTTGAATATGTCCTTTTGCGTGGATTCCTTTATGAGCTTATTTGCGTATAATCCGCTGAAAACGCCTGCAAGGTACAATATTATAGAGATTGCCACAGCGAAAATTATTATATGCCTTCTTTTTGGGCTTTGCTCCGTCATTCTCTCATCTCTATGGAGTCTTTCCTTATTTTCGTGTGTTTATGGCTTTTTACGCCGGTATAAATCAAAAATATGCTCCAGATCGCTAATGGAAGCGGATTTGCCAGAAACCATCCGAATAGCAGCACAGGCATTGCCGAATATATCAGTATTTTCAGCAGCGAAGTGTAGTTAATATTCCTGAAAAGCGGCCTTAACAGCAGGCTCAAAAAGAACAGCAAAAATGTCCCTGCAAACAAATAGAAAAAGATAATGGAAGCCGATCTTCCAATTGAATAGTTTATCATCCTTGGGTATTGTATGCTTATATCAACAAATAAGTCAAGGTAGAATGCCTTTGCTATTGAAAAGGTTAGATTGAAAATTCCCGCCATGACGGCAGAAGCAGCCAGGACAATGGTGTAGTCCCAAACTACAGGCTCAAGGCTTCTTTTATTCAATAGCCTGAATTCTTTTTCCGGATTAAATAGTATCCTTATTCCGCTTTTTATTGGTTTTATAAGCATCTTAATCAAGGCAGTACAGTATAGGGTATTCTTCCCCTAAATAAATAGGTTTTGATATTAAGTTCCAATATACTCCGCCATAAACTGTGCCACAAGTAAGTCGCATTTCGCGCAATTGCAGCTCAGTTCATTTATTTCGCGGGCATTTATCTCAGCAATTTTAAAATTATCCATTGCCATTTCCACATTATTTAATCTATGCTGGTAAGGCATTCCGTAATCCCCATTTATGCATTCATTTTTTACTGTAAAAGAAAGGAAAGACATATCAAAAGCCATTTGGTATGCCAATGCAGCCATCATTAACAAATAAGCTAGTGGCTTGATTTTATTGTGCATAGCCCCGATAAACAAATCGAGCATATTTCCAATAACAATGAAGTATAATGGAAAAAAGGAAACGAAATAATGCGTGTCTATTGTGTCAACCTTGCTGAATGCCAGGAAAAGAGTTCCGATAGCAAGCCATAAGATTAATATTGAAGATTTTTTTGTATAAGCGAATAAAAAAGCTATCGACAAGAATAATATTCCAGCGGATAAGATATCAAAAAAGCTAATCCTCACTGCATTATTTTCAAATTCACTGTAATTAGCCCCTAATATCGGCTCAAATCCTTTTGTGCTTGCTAAGGTAAACGGCATTATGAATGCGCTCGAATGAAACGCCGTGCCAGTTTTGGCAAGCTCTAACACTGTTCTTACATCCACAAAATTATTTTTTATTTGGAATATAAAATAAGGGGAAAATGTGAGCAAAAAGAATATTATCCCGATAGATAAGTATTTTTTGTTGATGGTTTTATAATGTGCTGCAAGTGCTATAGCCGCCACAGGAAAAAAATACAATGCTGAGAGATGAATCTGGATTAAAGCTCCCAATGTTGCCAGCGCATAGATCAAATGGCTTTTTTTCTTTTCATAAATAGCATTAAAAATAAAATACAGGAAAGCTATGGCAAAAAACGCCAATAAGTCCTGCGCCCATATTTTCCTTGAAAACAGTATTTGCCATGGGCTCACAGCATAAAATGCAGACGCTATAATCGCTGCCCTCTTGCTGTAGAATTTCTTAACGAACATATAGCAGAGTAGTATCCCAAAAACATTCAATATCGCTATAAATCCCGCAGCTGCAACCGGATTTTTTGAAAAAAAGTAGGGTATTGCTAAAATATAAATAAAAACTGGAGGCTCATGCACACCGGTTGTGCCTATTGAGGAAAATAATGGGATCTCCCCTTCATTAACAAAGTTTAATGCTTTTATTGAATTAAACGCTTCATCACCCTTAAACTCCATATATTGCAGGTTATAGAGCCTTAGAAAAAGCGCTATTAAGATAATTACTGTGATTAATTGATTTTGCTTTAGTTTTTTTATTAAGTTTGGTTTTTTCATTGTATAAAAAATATGAAATGCTTTTTTATGCTTGAAAAAAATTTTATTTTTTCATTGTATAAAAAATATGAAATGCGGGTTATGCTTAAAAAGTTTTATTGTTTCATTGTTCTATTTTTTAAATTGTTTTTTTATTTTTATTATTGCTTGTTTTAACTAGAGCATAGCTATTCCTATAATATAGGCTCGCTCATTGGCTCGCAACATTGAGATTCCCGGCATGCTGGGTGATGGCCAATTTTCGCGCTGGATTTCTTCATTATCCCAACCCCAAGAGGGTTTATAATTTCATCAAATATCAATAGTAAATTTCTTATGCTTCTGCTGCTAAGATTAATAAACTATAGCATATAGTCTACACCGCATGGAAAAGCTACCTACCGGCAGCAGGATTCTTGACAATATGCTGGAAGGAGGCTATGAAAAGGACATTATTACAACTATATACGGCCCTGCAGGCTCCGGAAAGACAAATTTATGCATTCTCTGCGCGATAAGCACTGCCCGCTTAGGGAAAAAAGTAATCTACATTGACACCGAAAACAGCTTTTCAATTGACAGGTTCAGGCAGATTTGCGAGTCCATTCACCTGAACTACGCCAAGCTGCTGAATAATATTGTTTTTCTAAAGCCGGCCTCATTTGAGGAGCAGAAAAAAACTTTTGAAAAGCTAAAAGAGCATATTAACGATAAAATAGGCATGGTGGTATTTGATTCCGTCGCAATGCTTTACAGGCTTGAGCTTGGCAAGGCAGAAGATGTTTATGAGGTCAACAGGGAGCTTGGAAAGCAGCTTGCATGCCTAAAGGAGATTGCATCAAAAAGGCAGATTCCTGTTTTAATCACAAATCAGGTTTACGCTGATTTTGAAGACAAGGAAAAAGTCAACATTGTTGGCGGTGATTTACTAAAATATGGCAGCAAGTGCCTCATAGAGCTGCAAATCACCCCATCAGGAAACAGGAGAGCAATAATAAGAAAGGCAAGAGCCCTTCCATCAGAAAAGGAAATCACCTTTAGGATAGTGGAAGGAGGCATTATTGGAACAAAAGAAGGGAAGGGGTTTAGGCTGTTTTGATAGCTTTTTCTAACAATCTTTTCCATAACCTTTTTAAACCGCTATTCCAAGCTTTATACTTTCGGAGAAGTGAATTTAATGGCTAAAGGCACTGCTGATAAAGAAGAAAAAGAAGCTATAAAGGTGCAGCATTCAAAAGGCAAATTAAGTGCTAAAGAAAGGCTGGATTTGCTTCTGGACAAAAATACATTTGTCGAGCTAAATGCAGGAATGGAGCTTAGAAGCCATGACTTCGGGCTCCAGGAAAAAAAGAAGGAAGGGGACGGAGTAATAACAGGCTATGGAAAGATTAACGGGAAGCCTGTGTGCGTATTCGCGCAGGATTTCATCTTCATGGGCGGCTCAATGGGAGAAGTGCATAACAGGAAGATAGCAGCAATACAGGAGCATGCCTTAAAGATTGGCTGCCCAATTATAGGATTGTTTGACAGCGGAGGCGCAAGAATACAGGAAGGCATCAGTTCATTAGATGCAGGCGGCAGCATATTCAGGAACAATACATTATCTTCAGGAGTAATCCCCCAAATCTCAATAATCCTGGGCCCTTGCGCAGGCATTGCAGTTTACAGCCCTGCATTGACTGATTTCGTTTTCATGGCAAAAAAGATCAGCTACATGTTCATCACAGGCCCGAATGTCGTAAAGGCAATAACCGGAGAGAACATTGATTTTGACGGATTAGGCGGCCCTATTGCGCATTCTGAAAAAAGCGGCGTGGCGCATTTCATAGCGGAAAATGAAAAAGAATGCTTTGAAACGGTAAAGCTGCTTTTAAGCTATTTGCCGCAGAACAACATGGAAAATGCGCCATATATAGCAACGAAAGACAGCTATGACCGGCAAAATAACAAGCTAAAGGATATTGTGCCTAGAGAAGACAAGAAATCTTATGATGTGAAAGAGGTCATAGAAGAAGTAGTTGACAGGAACACCTTTCTCGAGATACAGCCATTATACGCGCAAAATGCGGTTGTTGGATTGGCAAGATTAAACGGCCAGAGCATAGGGATAGTCGCAAACCAGCCAAAGATACTTGCAGGATGCTTGGACATCAACAGCTCAAATAAGATAGCCAGATTAGTCAGGTTATGCGATTCTTTCAATATTCCAATAATAAATTTTGTGGATGTAACGGGCTATCTGCCGGGAGTGGAGCAGGAGCATAACGGAATAATAAGGCAGGGCGCAAAAATACTTTATGCATATTCTGAAGCTGCTGTTCCAAAGATAAGCCTCATAATGAGGAAGGCATACGGCGGCGCGTACATTGCGCTTGCTTCAAAGCAGATGGGATATGACAAGGTAATAGCATGGCCGAATTCCGAAATAGCAGTCATGGGAGCGGAGCAGGCTGTGAATATAATCTACCGGAAAGAGATTGATGCTGACAAATCTGGAAAAGTAAAAAAGGCAAAAATAGGAGAATATTCTGAAAAGTTCCTTAATCCACAAGAAGCTGCAAAGTACGGCCAGATTGACATGATAATCGAGCCTAAGGACACAAGAAAATCTTTGATACAGTGCCTCGACATGCTGCTCTCCAAAAGGGAAAGAAGGCCTGCAAAAAAGCACGGCAATATTCCGTTATAAATAAGTGGAACGGAGCGATATGCTTACAGAGCGGCGTTCCGCACTATATTTGCTGGGCATGATTATGTATTAAGGTAGCTATAATTTCAAAAAATAAAAAATGGAAGACTTAACAATCAAAGTTGACGGGCAGGAATACCATGTCAAAGTTGAGGAAACGGAAGAAGGCAAGCTTCTGGTGCACTGCAACGGAGATGTTTATGAGGTTGAGCCGCCTTATGACAAGCAGGCTGCATTATTCAGCAGGGCAAAAAAGCAGGAAATAGAAGAAGGTGGGAAGTCTGTCATAACTGCGCCATTGCCGGGAACAATATTTGAAGTCAAGATAAAGAAAGGCGACAAAGTCAGGGAAGGGG
>Ga0209211_10010850_pt1 | contig 11788 bp, 8 predicted proteins | sample RifGroA2_FD_183992 | JGI IMG/M metagenome (GOLD analysis project Ga0209211, IMG submission 183992) | Groundwater microbial communities from Rifle, Colorado, USA - Groundwater A2 (SPAdes) (version 2) | ecosystem: Environmental > Aquatic > Deep subsurface > Groundwater | place: Rifle, Colorado... | reverse complement strand
CAGCTGGCGGCGGTGTCGGCCAGGGCCTCCCAGTCCAGCGCACCCAGGTCCAGCGGGGTGCCAACGGCACGGGCCACTACCGCCGGTGCACGGGCCACCGGCACGGCGCGCACGGGGGGCGGTGCGGGCACTGCAGGCGCCGGAGCGGCAGGCGCAATGGCGGCGGCAGGTTGGGGGGCCACTGCCGGCTGGGCGGCGGACACCACCACCGAGGGCGGCTCGGTCTCAAACACGGTACCGGGCAGCCAGACGCGCACGCCCATTTCCAGCAGCATGGCGCGTTGGCGGTCGTCAAGGGTCAGGGCCATGGGTGGGAGTGTCTCGTCAAATTTACAGGGGCAGGCTCATGACCACCGCATCTTCGCGCTGGCCGTTGCCGGCAGGGTAATAGGCTTTGCGTTGGCCCACGCGGCGGTAGCCGTACTGCTCGTACACATGCAGGGCACGCACATTGCTCACACGCGCCTCCAGCCACAGCCACTGCACGCCCTGGCCACGCGCCCACACGGCCAGCGCATCCAGCATGACACGGGCCCAGCCCTGGCCCTGGAACTCGGGCGCCACGGTGATGTTAAGCAGATGCACCTCATCCACACCTTTCATGGCCACAAAGTAACCCAGCACATAACCGTCGGCCATCAGCATCTGCGCCTGGTACCCACTGTGCAGCGCGTCCAGAAAATTGGCATGACTCCAGGGGTGCGCGTAGGCGCGCTGCTCCACCCGCAGCACTTCCTCCAGCCGGTCGGCCAGCAGCGGTTCAAAGGCGGCTTCGGGGGCGCGCGGAAGGGACGACATGGCGTGGGGCTCAGGCGGCGGACGCAGCAGCGGCTTTTTCGGCCAACCGTTCGGAGGTGGTTTTGGCCACTTTGTCGCGGATGTAGCTGGGCATGGCATGGGCCGCGTCCACCGCCAGCCCCGCGGCCAGCATGGCGGGCGCCAGGCGCAGCATGGCGGCGGCGGTGGGCAAGGCCGAAACCACCATGCCGCCCTGCAACACCACGGGGTCCAGGCGCTCGGCATACACGGCAAACACATTGCCCGCCAGCAGCAGCGGGCCTTGGCTGGCGTCAAGCGCAGGCAAGCGCAGCGCTTCGGGGCGCACCAACTGGCAGGGCTGCAGCACACGCCATTGCCCGTGGGCATAGGCGTAGTGCGCGGCGTACATCTCGTCCATGCGCGCATCCAGCAGCGCCAGCACTTGCAGCGCGGGCACCTCGGCCGCCGCCGACTGGCGGGCATCTTCGGCCACGGCCAGCAACGAATCCACCGGCAGCACTGGCACTTTGGCGCCAAAGGCCAGCCCCTGCACCACCGAACAGGCGGTGCGCAGTCCGGTGAACGAACCCGGCCCCGCGCCAAAGGCCATCGCGTCCAGCGTGGACATGGGCAGCCCGGCCTGGGCCAGCAGGTCCAACACGCCGGCAATCAGGTCGGTAGAGGCCCGGGCACCACCGGGGCCTTGGTGCTCCCACACACGGGGGCCATCCACGCCCTGAGTGCGCAATGCAATTGAAAGGAACTCGGTTCCAGTGTCCATGGCGAGCAGGTTCATGGGGTGATTTTACAAAAGGAAAATTGACCTCTAGCGCTTATTTATCAAGCGCGAGCAGCTATGTTTTTTGTAGCAAACAATGATTCGATTGACGTCTCAATCGTTCAGTGCAATCATTGTGAGTAAATTTACTCAGTATTTTATGAACTTCCAAAGAGCCCAAGTCCAGACGCTGCGTAACCGGCTGCAAGAGGTGCCGCGCTTCATCACCATTGTGGCGGGCCCCAGGCAGGTGGGAAAGACCACATTGGTCCGCCAAGCCATTGACGACGTGGGGAATCTGTTTGTGTCGGTAGACCCGTCTGGGGAACCACGGCTGCGGGGTTTTGAATTGGCGGCGGCCTATGACACGATGGAAGTGGATGGTGCGCCCCGCAATGCGGCGTGGCTGATTCGCACTTGGCAATCGGCCCGCGCTGCCTGTGAGGCGTTCAAACAAAAGTACCCAGACCGGCCTTTTGTATTTGTGCTGGATGAAATCCAAAAAATCACCCACTGGCCCGACACCGTCAAAGGCCTGTGGGATGCTGACCGGGCCCAAGGCCTGCCGATGCATGTGGTGTTGCTGGGCAGCTCTCCGTTGCTGATTCAAAAAGGCCTGACCGAAAGTTTGACCGGTCGCTATGAGCTGATTCGCGCTACACATTGGTCGTTTGTGGAAATGCACCACGCGTTTGACTTCACCCTCAACGAATACATCTACTTTGGAGGCTACCCCGGCAGCGCGCCCCTCATCCGAGACGAAGAACGCTGGCGCAACTACGTGCTGGCCAGCTTGGTGCAACCCAGCATTGAGACCGACGTTTTGCAAATGGCGCGGGTCGACAAACCTGCGTTGCTCAAACAACTGTTCACCCTGGGCGCCATCTATTCCGGCCAAATTCTGGCCTTAGGCAAGGTCAAGGGGCAACTGCAAGACGCAGGCAATGAAACTACGCTCGCCGGCTATCTGGACTTGCTGGGCAATGCAGGTCTACTCACCGGCTTGCAGAAATACCACGTGGGTGCGGCACGCAAGCGTGCATCGGCCCCCAAGTTCAACGTGCTCAACACCGCCCTCATGTCCAGCGCCACGCCCTATACCTTTGCCCAAGCGCAGGCAGACCGCAGCTACTGGGGGCGATTGGTAGAAAGCACAGTGGGCGCGCACCTCTACAACACGACCCGCCTCAATGAAGAACTCAGTTATTGGCGCGAAAGCCCGCATGAGGTGGACTTTGTCATCAACGACGCACTGCGCCGCACTGCGATTGAAGTGAAAAGCGGATCCAGCGTGGGCGCACTCGGGGGCATGGATGAATTTGCCAAGCAACACCCTGGCAGCAAAAAGCTGCTGGTGGGCACGGGGGGCGTGAATCTGACGGAGTTTTTGTCCTATCCGCTCACGCACTGGCTGGAGGCCGCATGACGTTGCCGATTGAACGAACGGTGCGCTCAAGAAAGCCGGATGGCTCGCTCACCGAGCCCCAATTCTTGGCTGACTACCGAAGCATGCGCGCCTGGGTGCTGCTGGGAGACCCTGGCGCGGGAAAGACTACGACCTTTGACACATTGGCATCCCAATGTGGGCACCGCCCCATCCCCGCCAGAGACTTTATCGAATTGGAAGCACCGCGTGGCGGCTACCCAACGCCAATCTTCATCGACGGCCTGGATGAATCGGCTGCGTTGGAGGGCCAATCCCCCCTGGGGCGCATCCGAAGCAAGCTCAGCACACTGGGCACACCGCCCTTCCGCCTCTCTTGTCGCGAAGCCGACTGGCGTGGCAGCACCGACAGCAATGACTTGCAAAGGCTGGTGGGCGAGAGTGAATTTGCAGAGCTGCATCTGACGGAGCTCACCACCGAACAAATCTTGCAATTCACGGCCCACTGGCTCGAAGCAAGCGACGCTGACGCACAAGCCTTTGTGGACCAAGCCCACCAGCACGACTTGGAAGGCCTACTCACCAATCCACAAACCTTGCGCATGCTGGTAGAAGCGGTTGGCAACTCCGCAGAGGGCTGGCCCAACAGCAAGGCAGAGGTGTACGAAAAAGCCTCTGCCAAGCTGGTTCAGGAACAAAACGAAGTACACCTCGACGCGCAGCGCCACAACACCGTCCCCGATGCGCAACTCTTGAACGCTGCAGGCTATCTGTGCGCGGTGATGCTGCTATCGGGTAGCTCGGTCATTGCATTGCAACGCCAAAAACAAGACGCCCCGCATGCCATGGTGCTGAACATGCTGCTCACCGACGGGGCGAACACGCCGAGCATCAATGCCTGCAGCAAGGTGCTGGAAACCCATCTCTTTTCCAGCGACGGCAAAGGAAACTTCACCCCCGTACACCGCACCGTGGCGGAATATTTGGGCGCCAGGTATCTGGCTGACCGCATACGCGATCATTTGCCTGCGAACCGCGTGCTCGCGCTCATCCAGGGCGAAGACGGTGGCGTAGTACCCGAATTGCGGGGACTGCACGCCTGGCTGGCCGTGGTCACGGACGAAGGCGTACGACGCACCTTGATAGACCACGATGCACTCGGACTGGTGCTGCATGGCGATGTGCTGCGATTCAGCATCCGCGAGAAGGTGCATCTCCTCCATGCCTTGCTGCAGGAGGCCCAACGCTACGCGCACTTTCGCAGCCAAAACTGGACCAGCAGGCCGTTTGGAGCACTTGCCACGCCCGACATGGAAGCCACGTTCCAGGAGTGGCTCCAATCCCCCGACCGCAGCCCTGCGCACCAAGCGGTACTGGACTGCGTGCTGGACGCGATGGAGCATGGGCAGGCCATGCCGAATTTGACTGGCAACTTAGTGAGACTCGTGAGCGACGCAACCTACCGCTCAGAGATACGACAAAGTGCATTAAGAGTGTTAAGCACCACGGACGAAAAAAACCAAGATTGGACGATCACAACAGGCCTTCTGAAGAAAATTTGGGACAAGAACATTGAGGACAGCGGTGACGCTTTGTTGGGCGAGCTGTTAACGCACCTTTATCCAAACAGCATCTCAGCCCAAGAAATTTGGGGCTACTACAAATCCAGCTCACTCAAGCTCGACAACGGCCAATGGGATTTTTGGAGCTATCTGCCGCGGTCCACACCGCGCCAGGCGCTACCCGAGCTGATGGACGCTTTGGTCAAAAGCAACATCCGGTTGACATCAGACAGTGAGGAATATGAGCTATCTGAAATAGTGGGAAACCTGCTTGTAGAGACCATCACTCATTTTGGCGAGATAAGTGATACCGCCAAGGTCTACAACTGGCTGTCTCTTGGCTTGGGCAAGTACGGTGAAAACGGCTTGCAACAGGACAAACGCAAAGCACTGGGCCAATGGCTTGCGGAGCACCCCGCGCATTACAAGGCGCTTTTCGAATTTGGACTTTCAAATTTTGATGGCCCACCAGGCTCAGCAAGAATGTACGCGGGGACCTTGCGAAACATGTTGTGCAATGCCCCCCAACCCAGCGACGCGCCAAGCTGGTATCTGCTTCTTGCCGAAAGCCGCAATGACGAGATGAGGCAGGCCTTAATCGGCGCGTCTTTTCAAATTGCCATACAAATTGATGGGGAAGACGAGGCAATAGAACACTTGTCGTCATGGGCACAAAGCCATCCGAATGATCTCGACTGGATCAATACCACCATCTTGTCGTCGCCTTACCCACCTGATGAATTCCAGCAATCCATCAATGAGCAGAACAACACATACAAGACCAAAACAAGCCAGCGCCAACAAGAAAGGCGGCTGTTTCTTGCCGCCGAACTCCCCAAACTCTCCACCCAAGAAGCACACATCGGTTTACTCATAGAGATCGGGCAAGCCTACCTGGGCACCTTGCGCAATAACAACCTGAAATCCCAGGAGGAAAGGTTGCTAAAACTTTGTCAAGAAAATACCTACTGGGTAGACTTGGCTCTGGCGGGGCTGCGCCATTGTTTGCATCGAACTGACCTTCCGGACGCAAAGAAAATTCTTGATCTGCATGTAGAGAGTCAGATTCTTCGTATCTCATCGGCATGCCTAGCAGCAATGCATTTGAGGTTTGAAGAATCACCGTCAGATGCGCTGAGCCTCCCTCAAGAACTACTTCAGACACTGATTGCATTCTGGCTCACCAGCCCCGAGAGGATGCCGCCAACTTGGTTTGCCAAGTTAACCGACGAGCAGCCAGAATTGGTGACTCCCGTTTTGAAAACTTTGGTCCAAAAAGAACTTTCCAAAAAGACTGCGCATTTATCCGGGCTGAATGCCTTTATTCACGAAGATGTCCTAAACGCCATTCGGCCCCACCTCGCACCCAGCATCATCGAATCACTGCCAACCAGACTTACGGCAACTCAACGGCCGTATGTGCGATCGCTGATCAAGCGCGTCCTACCCAAACTATCGAATTCAGAGCAACTCTCCCTGATCGCGAAACGTCTTGCCATATCCAACATGGACGTTGCGCAGCGCGTGTATTGGCTAGCAGCTGGAGTTCAGGTAGCACCAGCGCTCTACTTGAGCGATCTGAAACAGTACCTTGGAACCAACCAGTCTCGTGCTGCACATGCATCCGACCTGCTGAGGGGACGTTTTCTAGAATCTGATGACACCACAACGCTGAGCCTAGATGCGGCGGCACTTTTCATTGAACATTTGGGTCCAAAATTCACACCGCCCGAAGATCCGGAAACCGGAGAAGTTCACACAGTGACCCCTGCCAGGGAAACGATGCGCTATGTGCAGCAACTCATCAATGCCATCGCATCAAGTCCTTCAGACGAAGCACAAGGCTTACTCGAAAACTTGATAGTGCTGCGTGCCCTCAAGCCATGGGAAGAAAGACTCCAACAGGCGCTCTACGAACAAAACATCCTGCGCCGTAAAGCCCTCTTCCGTCCCGCATCTGTCACCGAGGTGTGCCACACCCTGGCCAACCTGCAACCTGCCAACGCAGCAGATTTGCATGCGCTTGTGGTGGATCAGTTAAACCTGCTGGCCAAAGAAATCCGCCACGGGAATACCAACGATTACACGCAGTATTGGAACGGCGATAAGCCTCGAATTGAAAACGATTGCCGTGACGCTTTGCTTTCAGACCTGAAAAGACTCTTAAAGCCGCTGAACGTCATTGCCGAACCTGAACGCACGCACGCAGACCAAAAGCGCGCGGATATCGAAGTGTTCTTCGGCTCCACTCTTCATATGCCCATCGAGATCAAACGAGACTCACACAAAGACGTGTGGAAAGCCATTCACGAGCAGCTCATCGCCAAATACAGCCGCGAGCAAGGGAGTGACGGTTATGGGGTTTACATTGTGTTTTGGTTCAATGCAGGAAACCTGCATGTCGCCGGTGACGGCGGCCACAAACCCAAAACCTCAGAAGAACTCCAACAACGGCTTGCCGCCACCGTGCCCCGCGAGCTTCAGCACAAGATTACGGTGCTGGTCATTGACTGCGCTAAACCCTGACTGTTCCCAGAATCCCCTATGCACTTCCGTTTTTCCCGATTGGCCAGAATGGGTTCCGCGCTGCTTGCGGTAACACTCATCGCGGGCGCTGCCACCGCCCAACCCCTCCCCCCCGAGGTAGACGCCGCTCTGGCCCGTGCCAAGGTGCCGCGTGACGCGGTCGCCTTTCTGGTCGTGGACGCGCAAAACCCTGCTGCCGCGCCTCGCCTGGCCCATCGCACTGGCGCCCCCATGAACCCGGCCTCGGTCATGAAACTGGTGACCACCTACGCTGCACTGGACCTGCTCAGCCCGGCCTACCAGTGGAATACGCCGGTCTACACCGAGGGCAGCGTCAGCAACGGCGTGCTCAACGGCAACATCTATCTCAAGGGCCAGGGCGACCCCAAGCTGGTGCTGGAGCGCCTGTGGCTGCTGCTGCGCCGCGTGCAGGGCTTGGGCATCAAAACGATTGCGGGCGACATCGTGCTGGACCGCAGTGCCTTCAGCCTGCCCGAGGTGGACCCCGCCCTGTTCGACGGTGAACCGCTGCGCCCCTACAACGCGGCACCCGATGCGCTGTTGATCAACTTCAAATCGGTGGTGATGACCTTCACACCCGACCGCGCGGCCCAGGTGGCCCAGGTGCAGTACGACCCGCCGCTGGCCGGCGTGGCCCTGCCCGCCACCGTGCCGCTGACTGCCAATGGTGACTGCGGCGACTACCGCGGCACACTCAAGGCCGACTTTGCCGACCCGCTGCGCATTCGTTTCCTGGGCAGTTACCCGGCCAGCTGCGGCCAGAAGGTGTGGCCCGTGGCCTATGTGGACCCCAAAACCTACGCCCAGCGCGCGGTGCTGGGCCTGTGGGAGAGTCTGGGTGGCAAGCTGCAAGGCAGCGTGCGTCTGGGCACAGTGCCTGCGGCCCTAGCCGCAAGCAAACCAGCGTTTGTGAGCCCCTCAGCCCCACTGACCGAAGTGGTGCGCGACGTCAACAAGTTCAGCAACAACGTGATGGCGCAGCAGCTGTTTTTGACGCTGGGCCGTGCTGCCTATGCGCCAGCGCCCAACAGTGCCACGGAACCCGCAGAGTTGCCCACCGGCAGCTTGGGCGCCAGCCGCGCCGTGGTGCAGCGCTGGTGGCGCGAACGCCTGGGTGCGGAAGAAGCACCGGTGCTGGACAACGGTTCGGGCCTGTCGCGCCAAGAGCGCATCACCGCACAAGCCCTGGGCCGCATGCTGCAACACGCCTATGTGTCGCCGGTGATGTCGGAGCTGATGTCCTCGCTGCCGATATCGGGCGTGGACGGCACACTGCGCCGCGTCAAAGGCAGCAGCAGCGCCCACCTGAAGACCGGCAGCCTGAGCAATGTGGTGGCGCGGGCTGGATATGTGCTGGCGGCCAGCGGCAAACGGTATGTGCTGGTGGCCGTTATTAACCACGCCAACGCCAACGAGGCCCGCCCCGCCGTGGACGCGCTGGTGGAGTGGGCCGGGCGCGACCAATAAGAGGCGCCCCGTAGGCGGCGCGATGCTATGCTGCGACGCTGCATTCCCCACCTGAGGCCCCGCCCTTGAACCGTCACGCACTGCGCCTGCTGTTTGCACTGCTGCTCACGCCGTGGCTGGCCTGCGCAGGCGCGCAGGCTGCGGGTGCCATTCGGGTCGTGGGTTCCACCACCTTTCTGGCGTTTGTGCAGCATGTGGCCGAGGACTATATGGCGCAAACCCCGGACGCCACCGTGGTGGTCAATGCGGGCGGTTCCACGCGCGGTTACAAGGCGGTGCTGGACGGAACGGCCGACGTGGCCATCGTCAGTGGCAAGCTGCCCGACGAGCTGCACCGCGAATTTGCCCGCCGCAACATCGTGCTGAGCCAGAAAACCGTGGGCTACCGCGCCCTGGTGGCTGCGGTGCACCCCAGCAACCCCATCCGCAACCTCAGCCATGCCGAACTCAGCGCCGTGTTCAGCGGCCAGATCAACTCCTGGAAGACCCTGGGCGTACCCCAGGGCGGGCCCATCCAGCTGCTCATTGGTCCTCCCGGTGGCGGCCTCACCGACATCTGGAAAACCGAAGCGCTGATCGACGGCGCCACCTTCTCGGCCAAGGCCCAGGTGCGCAGCGCCGCCCAGCGCGCCGCCATGGTGGCCAAAAACCCCGACGCCATCACCTACCTGGCCATGAATGAAGACACCCCCGGCCTGGCCTACCTGTCCATCAATGGTGTGCCCCCCGCGGCGCGCCAGGTAGCCAATGGTGCCTACCCGCTGCGCAGCCAGCTGACCCTGGTCAGCCGCGTGGGCAGTGGCAAAGCGGTCGAGGCTTTTTTGCGCCACTTCGAGAAACCGCAGCCTTACTGGGTCCTCGATGGCCTGATGTTTGCCAACCCCAACTGACCATGCGCCTGCAACGCCGCCTCCTGCTCGCCTCCCTCGGCACCCTCGGCATTGCCGCCAGTGCCACCGGCTGGTGGTGGCGGCACCAGCGACCGCATGCCGCCTCCCTGCTGGTGGCCGGCGCCAACGCCATGCTGGACCTGAACCGGGCCTTGGCCACCGAATTCGCACGGACCCGCCCGATGGTGGACGTGGCGGTGGAACAAGGCGGCTCCCTGGCCGGGCTGATTGCGCTGCAGCGCGGCGCCATCGACGTGGCCGCCATGTCACGCGAGCTCAGCGAGGCCGAGGACAGCCCGCGCACACGCAGCTACCTGGTGGCCAAAAACGACATCGCCATTGCCGTGCACCCGCAGTCACCCTTGCGCAACCTGTCGGCCGAGCAGGTGCGGGCCATCTTCATGGGTCAGATCACTGAGTGGCAGGCCGTGGGCGGGCCGGCTGCGCCCATCCGCGTGGTGTCGCGCGCGCCGGGCTCCAGCTCGCGCCAGTTCCTGCAGGAGCTGGTGCTGCAGGGCGAGGACTTCACGCTGCAGGCCCTGGAAGTGGGCAGTGCGAAAGAGATGGCCCAAGAAATTGCCGCCGACCCACTGGCGATTGGTTATGTGGCGCTGAAGGACCGCGATGCCACACCCCTGACCTACCTGTCGATTGACGGCGTACCGGCCACACGCACCACGGTGCTGTCAGCCCGCTACCGCTTCACGCAGCCGCTGTACCTGGTGGTGTATGGGGATGTAGGCCCCACCGCGCAGTCCTTCATCGACTTTGCACTGGGTGCCGAGGGCCAGGCCATCGTGGCCAGCCAGCACCTGTTCCCCGTGGCATAGGGCAGCAGCATGGCCAAAGACGCAGAAGCAATACTGATGGACGTGCTGGGGCGCGTGCAGCGCCACCACGGCCTGCGCAAGGCGCTGGCGGGCCTGGTGCTGCTCACGCTGCTGGGCATTGCCGGGCACTTTGTGTTCGAGATCCTGCCGCGCACCTACCACCTCAAAATTTCGGGCGGCGACCTGCTCAGCAACCGCCACTTTCTGGCGCGCAGCCTGCAAAGTGAAGCGATGGACCACGGCGTCTCGTTGCAAGTGATCCCGGCCCAGGGCAGCCAGGAGGCGCTGGCGCTACTGGACCAGGGCCAGCTGGACCTGGCCTTTGTGCAGGGCGGGCTGGACGCCGAATACGCCAACGTGACCCATGTGGCCACCGTGGCCACCGAGCTGCTGCATTTTCTGGTGCGCCCCGGCATCCAGGACATCACCGACCTGCGTGGCAAACGCGTGAACCTGGGCAGCAAAAAAGGCGGCACCCGCGTCATTGCCAAGCAGGTGCTGGACTTTTCGGGCCTGGTCGAAGGTGTGGACTATGTGGAAAGCAACCTGAGCTCCGAAGAGCTGGTGGCGCTGCCCGAACGCAAGATGCCCGAGGCGATTGTGGTGACCTCGTTTGCCCCGTCCGACGTGGCCGACTACCTGGTCAAACAAAAGGGCTACCAGCTGCTGGAGATCCCCTTCCCGCGCTCGCTCTCCTTGCGTCTGGGGTGGGTGGCGGACAGCCAGATCTCGGCCTATATGTACAAGGTCAAGCCTGCCGTGCCGGCCAAGGACATTCGCACCATTGGTGTGAACCTGCATTTGGTGGCCCACAAGGACACCGACCCGCGCGCCGTCTTCAAGGTGCTGGAGACGCTGTACAGCCCGGCCATGGGCGCACGCCTGCGTATGAACATTGACGAGGACCGCATCACCGTGCCCTCGGGTTACCCCCTGGCGCAGGGCACCTCGCTCTACCTGGAGCGCAACAACCCGCTGCTCTCCAGTGCCACGCTGGACAAGATCAAGGCCCTGTTTGGCTTGGTGCTCTCGGTCGCGTCCACCCTGCTGGTGGTGGTGCGCTGGTTCAAGGGCCCCGAACCGGTGGTGGAAGCACCACCCAACGACGACGCACTTTTTGCCGGCTACCTGCAGCAGTTGATCGCGCTGGAGGCCCAGCACGACGCCTGGCTGGCCTCACCCGAGCGTAGCACCGGCAGACTGGCCGAGCTCCAGGTTGCCCTCGCACAGCTGCGCACCGAGGTTCTGGGACTGCTGGACCGCTGCAAAACCAGCAACGCGCAGTTGCCGCAACAGGTGCTGCAACTGGCCACGGATTTGCGCCACCGTTTGGAGACCCCCGCCCATGACCTCCTTGTTTCCTACCGCTCTGCTACACCGCCTGGCCCTGCTGGCGCTTAGCGCGCTGCTAGCCGGCTGTGCCAGCACCCCACCGCAGACCGCTGACGCCTGGGGCGTGTACCACGCCGCCATTGCCGATGCCGCGGTGGCCTCCCCCGCCAAGGTGCTGCCGCTGCAAGCCCTGCCGCCGGGCGATACGGTGGAGATGGTGTCTTGGGTCGGCAGCCAGC
>Ga0209211_10010847_pt1 | contig 11791 bp, 10 predicted proteins | sample RifGroA2_FD_183992 | JGI IMG/M metagenome (GOLD analysis project Ga0209211, IMG submission 183992) | Groundwater microbial communities from Rifle, Colorado, USA - Groundwater A2 (SPAdes) (version 2) | ecosystem: Environmental > Aquatic > Deep subsurface > Groundwater | place: Rifle, Colorado... | reverse complement strand
CATCCGATTATAAGGCAAGGTCTCGCACAGCTTATCAATTATGCAGAAGACATGATCTTTGTCGGAGAAGCAGGCAATGCCAAAGAGGCTATCCAAGGGATCGAAAAAACAAAACCTGATTTGGTAATCGCGGATATTTCTTTAGAAGGAACCAGTGGTATCGAGTTGACCAAAGCTCTTTTGGCCAAACAACCCAACATGCTGGTGCTAATCGTTTCAATGTACGATGAATCGGTCTATTTGGAGCGCTCCCTACGAGCCGGTGCAAAAGGATACTTAACGAAGCAAGAGGCGAGTGATTATATCATTCTGGCCATTCGTAAGGTGCTTGCGGGTGAAATTTATGTGAATGAAAAATGGAGCAATAAATTGATGCATAGGTTTGCAGAACAAGGCACGGTAGCAAACGCTTCTCATATTGTAAACTTAAGTGACCGCGAACTGGAGGTGCTGCAACTTATCGGCCAGGGATATACGACCCAGCAAATCGCAGATACACTTCATGTAAGCGTGAAGACCGTTGAGTCTCATTATGCCAATATTAAAAGCAAAGTCGCTTTAAAAAATTCTCACGAACTTATCCAATACGCCGTTAAATGGTGCCTATCTGAAAAATAAAAAATCGTAAGGTAATTCCCCACTCCCAAATCCTGTTTCCCCCGATTGTGCCGCTTAGTTTTCTCCTGTAGCTTGCACCTCGCTAATCAAAAAAGAAATGGAGCGTTTGTATGTCAAGCCACTTAAAAAACAAGTTAGAGGAAATGCAAGTTGGAAAGAATATAAAAGAAACCGTCTCTGCCCTAGCCAGCGATGTTAAGGAAATAGCAAAAGATACCCGAGAGGCAGCCGGTGATGCACTCGATCATGTGCGAAAGAACACGAAAGAGGTTCTTCATAAGGTCGAAAAAAAGTTGGGTTGAGCGATTCCGTCCCCTGCTCTGGAAACCCAAGAGGAATGAAAGAGCGGTCCTTGCCTGATTTTATTGGGTAAAGACCGCTTTTTTAATTGGGGGAATCCCTTAGTTAAAAATCTTGTTTGCCCCGATTGTTCATTCATTCTTTCTTCTGTAACCTCTTCAGTCATGGAGAAAATCAGTATGAAAAACAAAAGCGAGGCCGAAGATATCCGTCGTGGGCAAGAAGGAATGGACACAGAGGGGCCGAGCCCACAGAAGAGGCATTATAAACTTTTGAGTCTTGATGATAGAAACAAAGATGAAGGCTATGATGAAGGGGGAGAAGCTGGGGAAACCGATGGGGGTTAAGGAGTCAGAGGTCCGTAAAGACGGGTAATCCCCCACTCACAAATCCTGTTTCCCCCGATTGTTCTTTCTCTCCACCCCATGGTAGGTTTTCCCCAGTCAATCATTAAAAAAGAGGGCTTGTTATATGTTGGGAACGATTTTAGTTGTGCTTCTTTTGCTCGTAGTCATTGGGGCATTGCCTGCTTGGCCACATAGTCGCAATTTTGGTTACTATCCAAGTGGTGCTGGTGGCGCTTTACTCCTCGTTGTGGTTGTTTTGCTTCTAATGGGACGCATCTAGTTAAAGGCGGGGGGTTGCCCCTTTGTTTAGAGGAATCCCCTACACACGAATCCTGTCTCCCCTGATTGTTCATCTTGTCTTTCTTCTGTAGACTTCCCTTCATGTTTCCTTTGGCCATCATGCTTTTTGTTATCGCAGTTGTGGTGATTAACTTCAGCTTCCCAGGATTTGTGCCAAGCACATCGTTAATCGCCGGGGCTTCGTTGGTTGCCTTTCTCGTCTGGTTAATCGTTTTTGCGATTATGTCCAGATTCCGAGGGCGGCCAGCACCTGGAGTCACTTAGGCCTTCTCAATGAAGTAAAAATAACCATGAAACAATAAGGAGAAATAATCATGGAACAACAAAAACAACCTACGAATCCCGATACCAAAACAGGTATGGGAACGCAGTCCACCCAGCCACAACAGCAGAAAAGCAATATCCTAGCAGACGAGGAAAATAAGCAGGTAAAACCCGCCGGTGGCTATCAATCGCCGCCGAAAGAGGGAGAAATTCCAGCAAAAGAGGATCGAAAGACGCTTTGATCTTTCAATGTGCCTACGAGGCGTCCCGAAAATAATTTTCGGGGCGCTTTTCGTGTTGTGGCACGTTGCCTCCCAATCACGCTTCGGCCTATGGGGGCGTCCCTAAGCGACTTTTAAAGATTTGAGAAATTTCTGAAACGGCCGGGTGTAAATATCAAATTGATCGGCCGGAAAACTAGCCGTGATATTGATCGCAATATTATTATGAATCAACGACACCTGAATTTGTTGAACCTTTTGCCCCGGCTTGATGTTCTTTAAGGCATCGGCATTGGGGCCCATAATTTTTTTCATCGCCGCCAAATCCCAACGACACACCATTTGCATCCCCGACACCCCCGCCAACACCACCGAACGTTCATCGATAATTTCAAAACTTTGAATACCCCGAGCCTGCACTGCATCTTTGATTTTTTTAAAATAGGTTTGAATATCCATGGGTTCTAACAGGCGTTCTTTGGTGATGATGATATTGGGGCGAACGCTTTCATCAGGATTAGGAATCGTTAAGGTCACCATCCCCTGATCTTGCCAATTTTCAGGAAATTCAAACTCTAAGCCATTCATCGAAAACTGTCCCATGGTTACTCCTATCTTAAAGTAATTTTTACAATTATACCCGACCCCAGAAAGAGGGCAACTAATTTAAATATCGAGGTTACGCACGCTCAAGGCGTTGTTTTCAATAAATTCCCGCCGAGGTTCTACCTCATCCCCCATTAAAATCGTAAAAATTTCATCGGCTTCAACGGCATCGTCCACTCGCACTTGCAATAAGGTGCGACTTTGGGGGTTGAGGGTGGTGTCCCAAAGTTGGCTCGGGTTCATCTCGCCCAAACCTTTGTAACGCTGCACCTCTTGCCCTTCACGCCCCTCGGCTAAAACCAAGCGTTTAACCTCTCGCAAATTTTGCGCCAGAACTTCTTGATCTTTTTTAATCAAGATCAAGCTATCAACATAGCTATCAAACCCACTGGCCTCGATTTTTTCTTTGAGTTTTTGCAATTCGATAAACTCAGGATTTTGCAAAAACGGAATCGAAATTTCGGTGGTACGACCCGACCCATTATACAGAGTTTTATAAACCATGCTCTTCGTGTTGTGTTCTTCGTCTTCGATGGCTTCAAAATTAAAATCATGCAGTTCCGGATAGGCCTTGGCTAAAAAAGCCGCAATTTGGTCGGCCACCTTGTCCATGGCTTTGGCGGATTCTAGACATTTTTCGTCTAAATGAGCAGCCCAAACACAGGCATCGACGATCCTTGGGTCCATCCGATCTTTAAACCAAAGTAGCATATTGTCGTATTTAATCATCGTTCGTACTAAATCCCCCAAGGCCTTTTCGGTCACGGGCTTGTTTTTGAATTTTAACTTCACTGAACTGATGCCATTTTCTACCAGATAATTTTCTAACTCCGCTTCATCTTTCAGATAGCGCTCATTCTTGCCCTTTTTAATTTTATAAAGCGGAGGCTGGGCAATATACAAATAACCATGCTCGATGATTTTAGGCATTTGCCGATAGAAGAAAGTCAGCAACAAGGTACGAATATGCGCCCCGTCGACATCGGCATCGGTCATGATGATAATGCGATGGTAACGCAGTTTCTCTAGATTAAAATCTTTCTCGCCAATTCCGGTACCCATGGCCGTGATCATGGTGCGAATTTCTTCACTGGTGAGCATCTTGTCAAACCGAGCCTTTTCGACGTTAAGAATCTTTCCCTTCAAAGGCAAAATGGCTTGAAAGGCCCGATCGCGCCCCTGTTTTGCCGAACCACCGGCCGAGTCCCCTTCAACAATGTAAATCTCCGAACGAGCGGGATCGCGCTCTTGGCAATCAGCTAGCTTGCCGGGCAAAGAGCCAATGTCCATGGCACTTTTTCGCCGAATCAAGTCCCTCGCTTTTTTAGCTGCAATGCGCGCCTGGGCGGCTTCTACAATTTTAAGGGCAATCTTTTTGGCCACGCTGGGATGCTCGCCTAAAAAAGCAGATAACTTTTCCATCACGGCTGATTTAACTTGGCCCTCCACCTCGCTATTGCCCAATTTACCCTTGGTCTGCCCTTCAAATTGAGGATTAGGAATTTTGAGCGAAATCACACACACCATGCCTTCACGAATATCTTCACCTTCAATATTTTCTTCTTTAAGCTGTTTTCCTAAACCGCTATTTTGAATGTAGGTGTTGATACAGCGCGTGAGGCCGGATTTAAAGCCACTCACATGGGTGCCACCATCGTGGGTATTGATGTTATTGACAAAACTATAAATCTGCTCGGCATAGCCCTCATTCCACTGCAGGGCAATTTCTACAACCACATCGTCTTTTTGAGTTTCAAAATAAATGGGCTTGGGGTGCGCGGGGGTTTTGCGTTGGTTAAGATGCTCCACAAAACTAACAATCCCGCCGGAATATTGAAATTCGTGTTTTTTATTGGCATCGCGATCATCGGTGATGGTGATCTTAACCCCTTTGTTTAAAAAAGAAAGTTCGCGCAAACGATTACTTAAAATATCGAAGCTATATTCGAGGCTTTCAAAGATCTCCGGATCGGGCCAAAAGGTTATTTTGGTGCCTCGGCCGGCGGTCTTACCCACTTCTTTAAAAGGTTTGACCGGGTCGCCCTTGGCATATTCTTGGGTAAAAACTTTGCCGTTGCGCTTGATTTCTAAGAGAAGTTTTTTAGACAAGGCATTAACGCACGACACGCCTACCCCATGAAGCCCGCCCGAAACCTTGTAAGCACTTTTTTCAAATTTACCGCCCGCATGCAAACGCGTCAAAACCAATTCTGCCGCAGGAATTTTTTCGGTGGGATGCATGTCGGTTGGAATGCCGCGGCCGTTGTCTTCTACCGTAATGGAATTATCGCGATGAATCTCCACATCGATGCGATCACACACCCCAGCCAATGCCTCGTCGATGGAGTTATCAACCACCTCGTAGACAGATGGCCCAGTCGAGCCGATATACATGGCGGGCCGCATGCGTACGGCCTCTAACCCTTCCAAAACCTTAATGTCACTCGCGGTATACTTTTCGCTTTCTGCTGCCTTTGCCAAACTCGTAGCCTCCAAAAAAATGAACGGCGATTATAACCATACGCCCCATGGATTGTAAAGTTAAACCCCATTATGCTGGAGATAACTTTCCTTCCTGAATCGAAAAAAATTTACCCGTAAAATCACGAAATAAATCTTCGCGAGCGCTGGTCAAAAAACACTGGCAACCCGCACCCAGCATCTCTTGAATCAAAAATTTTAAGCGCAAGCTGTCTAATTCAGAACCCAGATCGTCTAATAAAATAATGGGTTTCATCCCTGTGTGGGCTTTGAGCAAGTCTAATTCGGCTAATAACAAAGCAATCACCAACACCCGATGCTGCCCTTGGGAGGCATGTTCCCAGGCGGGTTCGCCTGCTAAAGTAAGCAAATAGTCTTCGCGATGTGGGCCGGTCATGGTAAAACCTGACGCATATTCTTGTGTCAAATTTTGCGTCAAACTTTCTAGGTAGGGTTTTAAGTTTTCTCTTTGCCCCGTATAAGTCAAATTCAACAACACCTCAAATTGCCCCACTTGTTCAAAGCGTTTTTGAAAAAAAGGCATTAGTGTTTTTAAATAATCTCGCCGCTTAAGATCCACTTGGCAGGCAAGCGTTGCTAATTGCTCAGAATAAGAGCTGAGGGTCTCGTCGCGGCAATGCTCGCGTAGCAAGGCATTGCGCTGTTGCAGGCACTTTTCATATTTTCGCAGTAACTGTAAATAAAATGAGTCTTGATTGCCTAAACAAAAATCAAAATACCGCCGCCTCGAGCCGGGCGTACCTCGAAATAACCCGGTTAAATCTGGGGTAAAAGTTAGGGTTCGAAAATATTGCCTGGCGAGACTAACGCGGCGGCTTTTTTTGCCATCGATCTCCCATTCCTTGCCCTCATTTTTTTGTAATAAGAACTGAATTTGGCTGGTCAAGTCTTTATCTTGCACAAACTCAACCGTTACGGACGCAAGTTCTGCCCCCCAAGCAATTTGTGCGTCATAAGCTACCCCATGAAAACCCTTACCCCATGCCAAAGCAAAAATGGCTTCGAGCAAATTCGTCTTGCCTTGAGCATTGTTGCCAAAAATAACGTTCAATTGGGGATGGGCCGTTAAGGCCACTTGCGTAAGATTGCGATAGTGGTGGATATGTAAGGTTTTAATCCACACGTTACTAACTCATAACCGCATCGGCATAATAACATTAATGAAACTGCGGTCATATTCAGAACGCATGACGCAGGGGCTAATTTCATCTTTGAATTCCAAAATAATCTTTTCATCGGAAAGGGCATGAATGGTATCTAAAAAATAACGCGGGTTAAAACCCACTTCAACCCGTTCCCCTTTGTAATCAACCTCTAATTCCTCTCTGGCTTCTCCAATATCGGGATTACTACTTTGAATTTCTAAATTCCCCGAAGAAAAGATCATCTTAACCCCACGATTTTTATCTTGATTGAGTAAAGAAACCCTTCGCAGAGCCCCTAAAATTTCATTACGCCCCACACTGACCGCCTTTTCCAAATTTTTAGGAATAACTTTTTGATAATCTGGAAAATCCCCTTCGATCAATCTTACGATCAACAAAGCCTGATCGGTTTTTAACACCGCATTTCTTCCTTCTATCCCAAACAAATACTCACCCCCACTCACCAACAGACGCTTCATTTCCATGACGCCCTTACGAGGAATGATCACTCCCTTTTCTAAACCTAGCGCCACCTTTCTCTCCACATAAGAGAGGCGATGCCCATCGGTAGCCACCATCCGTAGGGTTTCTTTATCTACTCGTTCAAGATAAACCCCATTTAAATTATACTTTGTTTCATCTAACGAAACGGCATAAGAAGTTTTTTCGATTAAATAAAGTAGGTCTTCACCACTCACCTTCACCAACTTGCTAACATCAATCACAGGCATGGAAGGGAATTCTTCGGCCGGCAACTGAACAATTTTAAACTGCGACTTGCCACAGCCCAATTCTATCCAGCCGCTCGTCTTAGCGCGAAAACTAATTTCTTCCCCACCCAATTCTTTAGCTATTTCATAAAGGCTTTTAGCTGGTAGGGCCACCTTACCTTCCAAATTGCACTGCACAGGAATTTCAACAATCATCCCCACTTCTAAATCGGTAGCTGAAATCCTAAGACCATCTTGACTTAATTGAAACAAGGCATTCGACAAAATAGGCATGGTGCTTTTTCGGTCAACAATGCTTTGAATAGTTTGTAAACCTTGTAAAAGATCGTTCCGTTTAATTTTAAAATCCATAGTTATCCTCAAGTCTTCTCAGAATATGTAATATAAGATATAAAAACAGTCGTAGTAATAAGCAGCGTGATTAGGTGACTAAGTGAATATTATCTTTGTATTTCAACGAGCTTACTTTCCCCTCTGCTTGTGGATAAAATGTACCTCCATTGGGGAAAAGTGGGCTTAAAATTAAATTCACGACTTACCAACTTTTATAAACCAACCTTTTCCACAATCCATTTCGTAAGACAAGGGGATTATAAATGCGTCTTGATAAGCTCAAACAAGATGTTTTTCAATGGAGTGAATTTCGTGTTGCAGCGTCATGTCGCCTTGTAATTGTTTTTCGATCTTTTGTACGGCATGAACCACGGTTGAATGGTCTTTGCCCCCGAATTTTTGGCCTAATTCAGGATAACTCGATTTGACGTGTTTGCGACATAGGTACATGGCAATTTGGCGAGGGACGGCGAAAGATTTTAAACGGCGAGCGCTTTTGAGGTCGGATAATTTGATATTAAAATGTTCAGCCACCAATTTTTGTACGCCCTCAATGGTGAGCATGCGAAAATTGTCATTGATGGTGTGTTTTAAAACTTCTTTAGTTAGGTCTAGGGTGATTTCGGCATGAGTGAGTGAAGCAAAAGCGCTCATACGAGTGAGCGAGCCTTCTAATTCTCGAATGTTGGTGCGGACATTGTTGGCCAAGAACAAGGCGACATCGTCGGGGAGCGGGATTTTGTCTTGCTCGGCCTTTTTGCGCAGAATGGCTAAGCGGGTTTCTAAATCAGGCGGTTGAATGTCAGCAATCAAGCCCCAGCCAAAGCGAGAACGGAGCCTCTCCTCAAGTTGGGGGATGTCTTTGGGGAAACGATCGCTCGTTAAAACAACTTGTTTTCTGGATTCATAGAGAAAATTGAAAGTATGAAAGAATTCTTCTTGAGTTCGTTCTTTTCCACCAATGAATTGAATATCATCGATGAGTAAAACATCACAAGATTCTCGAAACCTTTTACGAAACTCAAACATCTTGTCATAACGGATCGAATTGATGAGTTCATTGGTGAATTGTTCAGAATGGATATAAAGCACCCTCAATACCGGATGACTACGTTTAATCTCAAGGCCGATAGCATTTACTAAGTGAGTCTTACCTAATCCCACATCCCCATAGATAAAAAGCGGGTTGTAAGCCCGAGCCGGCAGGTTCGCAACGGCTTTACAAGCGGCATGGGCAAATTGATTCGAGTTTCCAACCACAAAGGTATCAAAGTGATATTTGGGGTTAAGATTGCCTAAATAGGCATCGGGTTGACCTGCAATTAACATTCGTTCAGGTGCAACGGTGGTTCGCTCAGGAGAAGTAGGCTCGGGGGAGCGTTCTTGGGCTTGGGAGGTACGAAAATCAACCTTGTGTTCAACGTTAGTTATTTTGAAAATTTCATATTTGATGAGATTGAGATAATTATCAGTAATCCAATCACGGATAAATTTATTAGGGACTTCAATCGTCATCGAACCTTCGGGTTCAATGCTAAACGTAACCGGTCTAATCCAATTATTGTAATTGAGATCACTTATTTTAGTTCTAAGTGAATTAAGAAACTTTTGAATGACCTCAGTCACATGAACAACCTTATCTTGGTTTAACCACAGGCTTATTCACAATTGTGGACAACTCAAGAAAACAAATAATTTCAATAACTTAAAAGAAAAAAACGCAAAAAAATCACCCTTTAACACACAGGATTAAATTAAAACCTCTGCGCATTCTCATTTAAAACCAACGATTTAATTTATTGCAGCGGAATGACCTAAAGTTGACGTTACCTTACGAAAAAACCTTTGCCTCCCTCTTTTTACACCGGATGCTTTTTTTAAATTCAAAAATTAAAAAACTTTTCATATTGAATTTTTAAATTTAAAAAGAGCTGTAAAAAATTTTCTTCACTTTGATCGTTAGCACACAAAATTTTTACGAAGGTGATGATTGTTAATTTTTGCACCACCTTTTGGCAAGATTTATTTTTGATTATTTTATAACTCTAGAATTAGAAACGATTTTTTTTTGGCGTTGACAAAGGATTTTAAAAATGTTTTTGAAGCCCAAGTTCTAAATCAATAACGACGATCCTATTTAAAGAGTTTAAATTTCAATGAAGCGAACCTACCAACCTAGTAAACTAAAGGCAAAACGCAAACATGGCTTCCGTGAAAGGATGAGTACAACGTCGGGAAAAAATATTTTAAATCGACGGCGCGCTAAAGGTAGAAAACGCTTAGCTAAGCAAACCTATAAGAAATAAGCATTTGCGGGCAACTAACCCTGAAAAACTTCAATCCAAGCTTGTGGAGAGAGTTTTAAAAGGCCAACAGAAGATCGACGCTTCGCCGTTTCGACTTTGGTACTTAAAAAACGATCAACCCATTTCTCGGTTGATCTTTATCATTTCCAGTTCTAAGGTCCCCCGAGCGGTGGTGCGAAATAAAATAAGAAGGATTGGCAAAGAAGTCTTTCGAGCGCGAAAAAATTTTTTAGTTCCACTTGATTTGGTCATAGGAGTTCGGGAAAAAAGCGTAAAGCAAATCCAAAAAGCTGAAATTTGGACAGCGCTGGAAAAAATTTTTGAGAAGTTAAAGACGTTATGAAAAAGTTTTTTTTGTTCCTCATAAGAATCTATCAAAAATTTTTATCTCCTTGGGTGGGGAAAGAGTGTCGTTTTTATCCCACTTGTTCGGCCTATGCCTACGAGTGTTTCGAGCGGTTTTCAATAGGCAAGGCCAGCTGCAAAACTTTGGGCAGGCTTGCTAAATGTCACCCCTTCCATCCAGGCGGTTTTGACCCAGTGGAGTTATCCACACATTGTGGATAAGTTGTTAACTTATGGAAAAAAATGCTTTTTTAGCCGTTATCTTAAGTGCATTAGTCTTTATTATCTATTTTGTGGTGGTTCCTAGTCCCCCAAAAGTACCCACACCTCCTCCGCAAAATCCTCCCGTTGTTCAAACAGAAACTCAACCCCAAGCCCCTTTAAAAACTCCCCTCTTGCTTACTCCGGAGCCAGGGCCACAATCCGTGACCTATGAAACTAGCAAGCTCGAAACAAAAGTTTTTATGGGGCAATTTTCTACTGAGGCAGGCCAGGCTTTGAGTTGGGAGACCTTGAATTTTAAAAAAACTGCCGATGGACAAGCCAGCCCATTGGATCTCTTGCAAAATACCCTTGGCGCCTACCCCTTTGCTTTATTGCTCGATGCCAAATTGCTCAATTCGTTTCACAAAGTGGTTTCTGCTAAACCTGATGAGATTGTTTATCAAACTCAAACCCCTCAATTAGCCGTGCAAAAAACGATTCGCACCACGCCGCAAGACTATTTTTTAGAGGTTCAGGTTCAAATCACCAATACTTCCAATGAAGTTTTGAGTTTTGTGCCGGGTTTAAGATTGGCGGCCTATAATGATCCCAATGAAAAACCCAAAGGCTTTTGGATCTTCAAAGCCCCTCTCGATATCAACACCCCGCTCTATTTTATCGACAAGTCCGTGGAACGGCTTTCAAACCTCGATAAATTGCCTAGCTGGAAAGGTTTTATGGGCAACATTCTGTGGACGGGTTTGGAAAGTCGATATTTTTTACGCGCCATTGTGGCCCGCACCGATTCGATGGAAAACCAAGCCAGTTTTGGCAAACAAGGCGATGTGCTATTTGCCGATCTTAATTATCCAAAACAAACTTTAGCCCCAGGGCAAAGCAAACAATTTACTTTTACCACCTATTTGGGGCCCAAAGACATGGATTTACTCAAAGCTGGCGGGCCTAGCCTAAGCAAGGCCGTTAACCTGGGTTGGTTTGGGATCATCGGCGAGCCATTATTGTGGTTGTTGAAACAACTCCACGCCTTGTTGTTTAACAGTTGGGGCCTGGCCATTATTGGGCTCACCCTTTTAGTCAAAATAGCATTGCACCCTGTTTCTAAAAAATCCCTTAAGGCCATGAAGGCCATGCAAGAGCTGCAGCCCAAATTAAAAGAATTGCGGGAAAAATATAAAACCGACAAACAACGACTCAATATCGAAACCATGAATTTATTTAAGGCCCATAAAGTAAACCCCATGGGCGGATGTTTGCCCATGCTGCTGCAAATGCCCATTTATATTGCGCTTTACAATGTCTTTTATAATTCAATTGATCTCTACCACGCCCCTTTTCTGTTTTATAAAGATTTAGCCGCCCCCGATCCCTATTATATTTCCCCCATTTTATTGGGGATCTTTTTGTTCCTCCAACAAAAGCTGACCCCGCAGGCCAATGTAGATCCTGCTCAGCAAAAAGCCATGATGCTCATGCCCTTATTATTCAGTTTTTTCCTGCTTAACTTACCGGCTGGGTTAGTGCTCTATATCTTTATCAACACGGCGATGG
>Ga0209211_10010845_pt1 | contig 11792 bp, 9 predicted proteins | sample RifGroA2_FD_183992 | JGI IMG/M metagenome (GOLD analysis project Ga0209211, IMG submission 183992) | Groundwater microbial communities from Rifle, Colorado, USA - Groundwater A2 (SPAdes) (version 2) | ecosystem: Environmental > Aquatic > Deep subsurface > Groundwater | place: Rifle, Colorado... | reverse complement strand
AACTTGACATATTTTCCAAGCCCGGCCTCTATGGGCGTTATCTCATCCGAAAGCTCGTGCCCGTAAAGAGGATATCCCATCTCGAGCCTCAGCGTGTCTCTCGCGCCAAGACCGATCGGGGCAATGCCGAAGGGCTTGCCCGCTTCCATCAGCGCCTGCCAGACAGCCGGGGCGTCAGCCGGGTCGAGGTATATCTCGAAGCCGTCTTCACCGGTATACCCGGTCCTGGAGACCAAGGCCTCTATCTCGCCGTTTAAAAGCCCCATGTGGAAGTAAAAGGTCTTTATCTCTTTCGGGTCCAAATCGAGGAGCGACTTAATAACTTCAGCCGACTTGGGCCCCTGAAGCGCTATCTGAGAGTATATGCCGCTCAAGTCCTCTATGAAAAGGTCAGGGAAGGCCTCTTTTTTCTGGACCTGCCTGAACCAGTCAAGAACCTTGGCGGTATTCGAAGCGTTCACGACAAAAAGGTAGCGGTCGATGTTGAAGCGGTAGACGATGGTGTCGTCGACCACGCCGCCGTCCTCGCGGCACAAGGGCGAATACTGGCACTGGCCGTCCTTTATGCGCTCGATGTCGTTGGTCATCACGAACTGGACGAAGTCTATCGCGCTGTCGCCGGAGACTTCGATCTCGCCCATGTGGCTCACATCAAAGAGGCCGCACGCGGAGCGCACTGCCAGGTGCTCATCGATTACGCCCGTATACTGGACCGGCATCTCCCACCCGGCAAAAGGGACCATCCTGGCGCCGAGTGACTTATGTATTTCATATAATGATGTTTTCTTTAGCACTAAGATGTTTCAAAAAAGACTTAAAAAGCCTTTGAATCTCCATTGGTATTTGCGGACAATTTGAATATTACCAAACGGTCCGGAAATGTCAAAGAAAAAAACCAGCGTTCCGGCAAAGTTTTTTTGCCCCGCAACCTGCCGGGCTTATTTCTGATATCCTGACAATGTATACAATCAGGCGAGGTATGGATGGACCTGGAAGAGCGCATAACAGAGGCCCTTTTATCGCCGCGCTCAAAAAGCATAATGCTCCTGGGCGGGCCTGACACCGGAAAGACGGCCCTCGCGGCCATTGTTGCGGACCTCCTTTCAAAAAAAGGCAGGGCCGGAGTGCTCGACCTCGACATGGGGCAGGCGCACATCGGTCCTCCGTCAACTATCGCGTGGGGGCTTGTCGAGGGCGGCTTTAAAAGGTGGGAGGAGATAAAAGCAGAGGGCTTTTACTTTACCGGTGCTTTAAGCCCTCCGGGCAACATGCTGCCATCTCTTACCGGAGCGAAGCTGTTAATGGAAAGTGCCCAGGCAAAGTGCCCTAAACTCATAATAGACACGACCGGGCTTGTGACAGGCCCCATCGGCAGGCTCTATAAGCAGTATAAGATAGACCTCCTCCGGCCTGATGTTGTCCTGGCGGTGCAGAAAAATGACGAGCTCGAACACATAATCTCACCCTACACCCTGATGAGAAGTCCCGTCATAATAAGGCTCAAGCCGTCAACCCTCACAAGGATAAAAGGTATACCAAGAAGAGCCGGTTTCAGGGCCGAAAGGTTCAGGGCCTACTTCGAAGGTTCCCGTGTCTTTGAGGTCGACATGAACAGGTGCGGCGTAAGATACACGAGAGATGGCGGCGAAGAAGAGCTCGAAGGCAGGCTTCTGTCGTTCAGGGACCATGCGGGCTCGGATATTTGTCTTGGAGTCATAGAAAAAGCAGACCTGAATAACGGGCTGTTGATTGTCCGCTCGCCATTAAGGGCGGGCACTGTTTACGCCTGCATCATTATAGGAAGGGCTACAGCGGTGTTCTGAACATTATCCCCCTCTCCCACAAGGGGAGAGGGAGTCTTGCTGTCGGCTCCTCAGAATAACAATACACAAACGCCCTCCTTTCTTGACAACCCGTGCTTACAGGAAAATACTTTAACATCTTCTCAGGAGGGGAATCCCCATGGATTTTGAGCTTAACGAGGCCCAGAAGAAGCTCCAGGAGGCTGCGCGTGATTTTACGGACAGGGAGATCGTCCCCGCTGCCCGCGAAAACGACATAAATGAGCGATTTCCCGAAGACATTCTGCAAAAAATGGCCCCTCTGGGCTTTCTGGGAGCCCTTGTCCCAAAAGAGTACGGTGGAGCTGGCTTTGATTACATCTCCCAGGCCATAATCCTCGAAGAGGTCGGTAGGGGTTGCTCTTCCCTGAGGACGATCCTCTCAGTCCAGCTTTCCCTGGTCGAATATTCCCTTTTAAAATGGGGAACTGACGAGCAGAAAGACAAATATATACCGGGCCTTTGCAACGGAAGGCTGCTCGGCGCTTTCGCTCTGACCGAGCCCGGGGCCGGGAGCGACGCCGCCTCTATAAAGACGATTGCCACGCGAAAGAAGGACGGCTGGGCGCTTAACGGCTCAAAGACATGGATAACAACCGGCGGCAGGGCCGACGTACTCATAGTCTTCGCCCGTACGAGCCCTGAGGAGGGGCACAGGAATGTAGCGGCCTTCATAGTCGAAAAAGGCGCGCCCGGCTTCACGACAAAAGAGATAAAAGGCAAGCTCGGTCTCAAATCAGCCAACACGGCAGAGCTTTTCTTTGAAAACTGCCTCCTTCCGCCGGAAGCCCTTCTGGGCGCTGAGGGCGAAGGCTTCAAAATCGCCCTTTCGGCCCTCGACAACGGCAGGTTCGGGGTCGCGGCCGGGTGCGTTGGCATAATTCAGGCCTGCGTTGAAGCCTCTGTGAAGTACGCTAGGGAGCGGGTCCAGTTCAAAAAACCCATAGCCTCCTTCCAATCGGTTCAGGACCTTATCGCCAGGATGGCGGTCGACCGGGACGCCTCGCGCCTGCTTGTCTACCGGGCTGCCGAGATGAAAAACAGGAATCTACGGAACACCACGGAGTCTTCAATCGCCAAATATTTCGCCTCTGAGGCGGCTGTAAGGGCGGCGGTGGACGCCATACAGGTGCACGGAGCTTACGGCTACTCGAACCAGTACCCTGTCGAAAGATACTTAAGGGACGCGAAGGTCACGACCATATACGAAGGCACTTCCCAGATCCAGAAGCTCATCATAGGCGAAAGCCTCCTGGGGGTAAGGGCCTTTTTTTAACGGCCAGAGGCACCCCCTTTCAGTTTATAATTGCGCCCGCCGAAGAAGAATCTCATCAACTTTCATCCTGCCTCATCCTTTTCCTTTCTACCTTGCGCACTTCCATGGTAGAATGTTTCGATGCTTAAACATACCTTCTGTCATGTGCCCGGCATAGGACTTAAAACTGAACGCAGGTTATGGGACAACGGCGTACTCGATTGGGACTCGCCGCTTGGCCATGTGCGCCTCAAGAGAGCCTCTGCCGAAGCGATAAGAACCCTTCTGGATACCTCCCGCGAGAAGCTCGCGCTGGGAGAACCTGCTTTCTTTTCGGAGCTCCTTCCTCCAAAGGAATCCTGGCGCATATTCCCCGATTTCAGGGACAGCATTGCCTATATCGACATCGAGACGAACGGATATATGGGCCCTTACGGGTACATTACCGCCATCTCCCTGTATGACGGCAAGAGGATACGCTATTATGTGAAGGGCGAGAACCTCGACGACTTCATGGAAGATATCATGGAGTACAAGGTCCTGGTCACTTACAACGGCAAGTGCTTCGACATCCCTTTCATTGAGAGCCATCTGGGCATAAAACTCCCCCACGCGCACATAGACCTCCTGTATGTGCTGCGCGATCTCGGCTTCAGGGGCGGCCTCAAGGGCTGCGAAAAGATGATAGGAATAGACAGGGGCGGACTTGATGGGGTGGACGGCTACTTTGCCGTGCTTCTCTGGAAAGAGTACAGAAAGAGCCGGAACCCGAAGGTCATGGAAACGCTCCTTGCCTACAACATACAGGATGTCGTGAACCTCGAGCCCCTCATGGTCACGGCCCACAATATGAAACTCGAGCAGACCCCGTTCTGCCAGGGCTACAGGATAGAACTCCCGGCGCCTCCTCTTGAACTTCCATTCAAGCCCGACCTCGAAACCATCCAGAAGATACGCGCCAGAGGATACTCGGCGCACGCGTAAAGCGAGATAATCCGAATTCTATGACCGTGTCCGTACCTTTTAAGCTTCCCCCTTTTTTAAAGGGGGATTTTTGATTTCAGTTAATTGGTGGGCGCAGCCCACCCTACTATAATCCCCCTCACTTAGAAAGGGGGGAAGTTTATATGCTTTCGCTCGCAATGCCCCCCCCCCCCCCCAACTTTCCCCTTGACATTGTTTCAAGATTTCGCAATAATGCAAATATGAAGAAAGAAGTGTTCATACTACAGGCTGAAATCTGCAAGACCCTGGCCAACCCGAAGCGGCTCGAAATAATAAACGCGCTGAAGGACGGCGAGCTCTCTGTCGGCGACCTCGTGGAAAGGCTCGGCATAACCAAGGCCAATGTCTCCCAGCACCTCGCGGTCCTGAGGCAGGCGAGAGTCGTCGATACCAGAAGGGACGGGGTCAACATCTACTACCACATAAACAACCCCAAGATACTAGAAGCATGCTCGCTCATGAAGTCCGTCCTCATGGAGCAGCTCGCGGAGAGCGAAAAGCTCGCCCGCAGAATCAAATAAGGAGGCTCACATGACTGTCGATAGATACCTGAGGCTTATAGCCGGTTTTTTCATCCTTCTTTCCCTTGTCCTTTCACGGGTCCACTCCGAGCACTGGCTCTACTTCACGGCGTTCGTGGGGCTCAACCTTCTCCAGTCTTTTTTCACCAACTGGTGCCCCATGATGAGCTTCCTAAAAAGACTCGGCGTAAAGGGCTGCCAGACCTGCTGAACAATTCCATGGATGGGCTGCGTTTTTCCCGGGCGCTGGTATACTTTATCAGCGCCATTTAAGGGATTTGTCCCGGCGGCCCACTCCGCCGTAATCTATCGAAGGCCCGCATGCCATGAAAATGAAACATACCCTCGCCGCACTCTCATTAATCATTCTCTCAACCGCAAGCTCGCAAGCCGCCGGCCCTTTCTCGTTGAAAGAGGCAGTCGAGCTGGGCCTCAACCAGAACCACGGCTTGAGGGCCGCCGCGGCCGCAACCGGCGCTGCCGCCGAAGAGATAGGCATGGCAAGGGGCCGCCTCCTGCCGAAGATAACATTCGAAGAGCGCTACATGAGGACGAACAACCCGACCTTCGCCTTCTCGTCCAAGCTCAACCAGGAAAGGTTTTCATCACAGGACTTCGCCATAAACTCGCTTAACAGCCCGGAAGCGATAAACGACTTCCAGACCTCGCTTTCGATCGAGCAGCCCGTTTACGCGAGGAAAGCCCGGGTCGGCCTCAGCATGGCAAAAGAAGAATACTCTGCCAGCAGGGACGAGCTTTCGCGTAGCCGCGAAGAGGCCGCCTTCAATATAGTGAACGCCTTTCTTTCGGTCAACACTGCCGAAGGTTTCAAACAGGCCGCAGAAGCGGGCCTCAATGACAGCAAAGAGCACCTCAGGATAGCCGAGGCAAGGCACACGGGCGGCCTGGGCCTCTTCTCGGATGTGCTCCGGGCCAGGACAGGCCTTTTAGAATCTGAACAGAGGCTTGTTTCAGCCCAGAAAGGTCTTTCGCTTGCCAAAAGGTCGCTCGGATTGCTCCTCGGACTTGACGAGGAGGCCCAGGCAGATTCTTCGGGCTTTGATATGCCGCTCCATAATGTCAGCCACTACCTTTCGTCTGCCCAGGAACGAGGCGACCTTAAATCAATGATAAAACGGCGAGAGAACGCCAGGGCCGCGGTCTCTCTCGCTAATTCCGATTATTTTCCAATCGTAGGCGTTGGCGGCTCATATTTTCTGAACGACCATGAAACGCCGTTCGGGAGCGAGGGAGAGAGCTGGCAGGTCTCGGCCTTCCTGAGGTGGAATATATTTGACTCTACGAGGAGCTTTGAAGCATCCAGGGCAAGGCTCAAATCCGTCGAGGCAGGCGAGCGCCTTGAAGGCATGAAGCAGTTCGTCTCGTTCAGCGTCCATCAGGCATACTTCAATGTCGAAGAAGCCAGGAAGAACGCCGAGCTTACTGAGGCGGCATTGAAGAGCGCCGAAGAGGGAGAACGGCTCGTAAGGCTGAGGTTCGAGAATTCCCTCTCCCCGATTGTAGACCTCCTCGACGCGGAAGCGAGCCTGAGCGGGGCCAGGGCTTCTGTTGTCATGAGAAAGAACGCCCATGCCGCAAGCCTTGCCGCCTTGAGCTTTGAGGCCGGCACGATATTAAAGGACCTTGGCCTTGAATAAACGGAGTTATCTATGAAACGCATGCTTCTCATCACTATCCTCGCTGCCCCGCTCCTTCTTGGCGGGTGCTCTGAGAAAACAGGCCAAGGCGAAGCCGAGGTCCAGAGAAAGTCGATAACCGGCGTTGAGACGACAACCGCCACCTTCAAGACATATCCGGAGAGCATCGAGGCGGCCGGGACCATAAAGGCCGCCACAATAGGGGCTGTCTCTTCAAAGGCGATGGGCACAGTCACCGCTGTCATGGTCAAAGAGGGGCAGAGGGTCAAAAAAGGCCAGGTGCTTCTCACCATAGACGACAGCGACATGGCCCAGAAAGTAGCCGGCGCTGAGGCGGGCCTCAAGGAGGCTGGTTTCGGTCTTGAGAGCGCGAGAAGGCAGGCGCAGCTGACAGAGGCTACATACCAGAGGTACGCGAAACTTTTTGAGGCAAACGCCCTCTCCCGCCAGGAATTCGACAACATCACCCTGCAGCGAGATACCGCGAGGCTGAATCTGGCCGGGATGGAGGAGTCAGTCAGAAGGGCAAGTGCCGGGGCAGAGGAAGCCCGCGTGTACAAGGGCTACGCCAGGGTCGTGGCCCCGTTTGCGGGGGTCGTCTCTGAAAAGAAAATAGATGTGGGCAGCATGACTGCCCCGGGCACGCCTCTTATAACGATAGAAGACGACTCCAAATTCGTGTTAGAGGCCAGCCTTGACGGACGGCTCGCTGGACTTATAAGGCCCGGAATGGATTTGCGCGCCAGCATCGACGGCAATGAATACACCGCACGGGTAACCGAGGTCATCCCTTCAATAGACTCGGCGACGAGGACCTTTCTCGTAAAGGCCTCGATAAAAGGCGATGGCCTCCGGACAGGGCTTTACGCGAAGGTAACAATACCCGGCGTTGAGAGGCAGGCCCTTATTGTGCCAGCCGCCTCGATAGTCGCAAAAGGCCAGCTCACCGGCGTATACACGGTCGATAAAAAAGGTGTCGTTGCCTACACTCTTATAAGGGTCGCTGGCGCCTATGGTGACGAGGTCGAGGTCATCTCCGGCCTCACTGAAGGCGACCAGGTCATTTCAAAAGGAGCCGAGGCCGCTTTTGACGGCGGGCTCCTGGGCGGCGTCAGATGAATACGGGCTTGTCAGGCCGCATAGCCAGGGCCTTTATCCACTCCAGGCTTACTCCCCTCATTGTCATAGCCTCACTCCTTCTTGGCCTCTTTGCCGTATTCGTAACCCCGCGCGAAGAGGAGCCCCAGATAAAAGTACCGATGATAGATGTTTTCGTCGGCTATCCGGGCGCGTCCGCGAAAGAAGTCGAAGAGCGCGTTACGACTCCGATGGAAAAGCTCCTCTGGGAAGTAGAAGGCGTCGAGTATATCTACTCAATGGCCAGCTCCGGGGGCAACCTCACCATCGTCCGCTTTTATGTCGGTACCGATATGGAAGATGCGGTCGTCAGGCTTTACAACAAGCTCATGTCCAATTACGACCGCATACCCCCCGGCGTTACCGAGCCGCTTGTAAAACCGAAATCAATTGACGATGTGCCTGTGCTGGCATTGACGCTCTGGAGCGAGAAGTACACGGGCTTTGAGCTCAGAAGGGTCGCAACCGTGCTCGCCGATGAGTTGAAAAAAGACGACAGCGTATCAGAGGTCTCTGTCATCGGAGGACAGAAGCGTCAGGTAAAAGTAGAGCTCGACCCCTCGCGCCTTCGCGCTTATTCCCAATCGACCTTCCAGATAATCGGGGCGCTCAAGCAGGCCAACGCAAGCCTGCCGTCCGGGTCAATCCCGTCCGCGAATACCGAACTCCTGCTTCAGGCCGGAGGGTTTCTTGAAAACGCGGAAGATGTCAAATCTGTCGTGGTCGGAGTGCACGATGGCAGGCCCGTCTACCTCAATGATGTCGCGAAGGTATCTGACGGCCCTGAGGAGCCTTCGAATTATGTATTCATGGGACTGGGGCCCGCCGCCTCTGAAAAGGGCATAACTGCCTCAAACCCGGCGGCTGACTTTGAAGCGGTCACGATAGCCCTTTCCAAGAAGGCTGGCGCGAACGCGAGCGTAGTCGCTGAAAAAGCGCTTGAGAAGACAGAGGCGTTGAAGGGCGTCGTAGTTCCCTCAGGCATAAATATTACTACAACCCGAAACTACGGCGAGACCGCCAAGGAAAAATCGGACGAACTCCTTGAGCATATGCTTGTCGCAACGATCGCCGTGATAGTCCTTATCGCGCTGGCCCTTGGCACGAGAGAGTCGGCGGTCGTGGCGGTCGCCGTGCCCGTGACTCTCGCATTAACGCTTCTCGTCAATTACCTGTACGGCTACACGCTCAACAGGGTAACTCTCTTCGCTCTCATATTCTCAATCGGTATCCTTGTCGACGACGCGATAGTGGTCGTCGAAAACATACACAGGCACTTCAAGCTGAAGGGAGTGAGCACAGACACCGCGATTGCGGCGGTCGACGAGGTAGGCAACCCCACGATACTCGCCACCTTCACGGTCATAGCCGCGCTCCTGCCCATGGCATTCGTCTCCGGACTCATGGGCCCGTACATGAGGCCCATCCCGGTTGGCGCGTCTGCGGCAATGCTCTTTTCCCTGCTCGTAGCCTTTATCGTGAGCCCCTGGCTCGGCTACAAGGTATTGAAGAATGTTAAACATGAGGCAGCTGGCACTGAGGAATCATCAAGGCTTAACACCCTGTATTCAAGACTTCTCACGCCTCTTATCGAGAGCAGGTCCAAAAGGCTTGCCGCCTTTGGCGGCGTTATCGTACTCCTTCTTCTTGCGGCCCTCCTTGTGCCCCTAAAAGCCGTGACCATGAAGATGCTCCCGTTCGACAACAAGAGCGAGCTGCAAATAGTTGTCGATATGCCGGAAGGCTCGACACTCGAAGAGACAGCCAGGGTGACAAAGGCCCTCGGTGAATATCTGAGGGCCGTCCCTGAAGTCACGGACTTTCAGAGCTATATCGGGACCGCCTCGCCTTACAACTTCAACGGCCTTGTTCGCCATTACTACCTGAGAAGCGGGGCGAATGTGGCGGACATACAGGCCAACTTCGTCGCCAAGGATAAAAGAAATTCCCAGAGCCACGACATAGCCAAGAGGCTCAGGCCCGGCCTTCAGGAAATAGCGATGAAGTACGGGGCGAGAATAAAGCTCGCCGAGATACCTCCTGGCCCGCCTGTTTTAAGCACTCTCGTGGCAGAGGTCTACGGCCCGAAAGAAGAGGGCCGCATTGAAGTAGCCAGAAAGATAAAAGAGGTCTTCGAAACAACGCCGGGCGTTGTCGACATAGACTGGTATGTAGAGGAGAGCCAGAAAAAGCTCATGTTCGAAGTCGACAGGACAAAGGCCTCATTGAGCGGGGTCTCGACAGAGGCTGTAGCGGCTTCCCTCAGGACGGCAGTCTCCGGCATGAGCGCCGGGCTTATCCACGCCGAGTACGCCAAAGACCCCGTGGAGATATTCCTCAGAATGCCCATGGGCCAGAGAGCTGACCTTTCCTCTCTCAAATCCATGGGCGTGCCATCGGCAACCGGCCAGCTCATACCCTTGTCCGAGCTGGTATCTATGAAAGATGCCTCGTCCGAAAGGACAATCCATCACAAGAACCTCAAGGCGGTCACTTATGTTACGGGGGATGTCGCGGGGGTCGCTGAAAGCCCTGTTTACGCCATACTCGACATGGGCTCGAAGATAGCCGAACTGAAATCGCCCGAAGGCTATTCCATTGAGCAGTTCTCATCAACCCAGCCGTGGCTCGAAGACAAATACTCGATGAAGTGGGACGGCGAATGGCACATAACATACGAGGTCTTCCGTGACCTGGGGATTGCCTTTGCAGCTGTCCTAGTCCTCATATACATACTGGTCGTCGCCTGGTTTAAAAGCTTTATAACCCCGCTTGTCATAATGGCCCCAATACCGATGACGCTCGTCGGCATACTGCCGGGCCACTGGCTTTTCGGCGCGTTTTTCACGGCGACCTCGATGATAGGCTTCATAGCCCTTGCAGGGATAATCGTCAGAAACTCGATCCTTCTCGTGGACTTCATAGAGCGCGAGCAGGAGGCCGGGATGGCGCTCAAAGACGCCGTCATTAAAGCCGGGGCCGTACGCACCCGCCCGATACTACTTACGGCGGCGGCCGTAGTAGTCGGCTCTTTCGTGATGCTCTTTGACCCCATATTCCAGGGACTTGCCATATCGATGATGTTCGGGGCGGTCGCGGCCACCTTCCTTACCCTAGCCGCGGTGCCGCTTCTGTACTTTGAATTTTTCAGAAATAAAGACAGGTGACAGAAATCATATTTTCCGCTTTCGGCCTCTGTTAATATCTTTACTGATTAACAAGGAGAACACTGCATGAAAAAGAGAACTTTCCTGAATGCGGCTTTTATATCGGCGCTGTTTATCTCAATTACGCCTTTCGCCGCAATCTCGGCTGACCACAGCCAGCACAAGGCATCTGTCCATTCAGCAGGGTCAGGCGCGCTTATCGAAGAGATGAAGGCGCTTGACGCGGTCTTCAGGGAAGTCGTCTCGGCAGTCGCCCTTGGCGACGGCCACAGGGTCCACCAGGCGCTCGAGACCATGCACGGCAAGATGGAAAAGACCCAGAAAGCGCTTCACGCCGGAGAGGTGAAGCTCAGGAAGAACGCCTCAAAGGTTGCGGAGTTCGAGAGGATGGACAAGGATTTCCACGCCAACCTCGAATCGCTCGCCACGGCTGCACACAAGGGCGACCGTCAGAACATGACAGCCGTCACCAAGAAACTCCTCGACGGCTGCGTGTCCTGTCATGACCGGTTCAGGCCTTGAATATTTGAATAACAGAAGTAGGGCTGCCTCTAAAAATTAGATATTTTTTCTGAAGTCAAGGAAGGGTGGAAATAAAAAACGCAGCATATATGACAATATGTGAGCATTTTTATTTACGCCCTGACGCAGAGGTCAGGGAAAAGAGCAATTTTTAGAGGTAGCCTTGAAGCGTTAGAGAGGCCAGTCTCTGACACAACGCCAGGCCCCCCTGCCACGCCAGAGGCAGGGGGGCCGCTCCTTTTATGCCCCAGTCCTCATTCCAATTGAAAAGAACGCTCTTCTGAGTTTTAATATCTTCCATGAAAGAAAACCCTTCAGACACAATAGCCGCCATAGCGACCGCGCAGGGCGAAGGCGGCATCGGCATAATACGCCTGAGCGGCCCGAAAGCGCTTGAGGTAGCTTTGAAGCGCTTCAGCGTAAAAGGGCCCGTCGAGGAAAGGCGGCTCATCTACGGGAGCATCCTGGGCCCGGCAGATGAAAGACTCGATGTAGGCTTTCTCGCCTACATGCCCTCCCCAAGGTCTTATACGGGAGAAGATGTCATTGAGTTCCACTGCCACGGCGGCCCGCTCATTTTAAGACAAGTACTCTCCTCTTTTGTAAAGGCAGGCGCGAGGCCTGCCGGGCCGGGCGAGTTCACCAGGCGCGCCTTTGTGAACGGAAAACTCGACCTCTCCCAGGCC
>Ga0209211_10010843_pt1 | contig 11794 bp, 21 predicted proteins | sample RifGroA2_FD_183992 | JGI IMG/M metagenome (GOLD analysis project Ga0209211, IMG submission 183992) | Groundwater microbial communities from Rifle, Colorado, USA - Groundwater A2 (SPAdes) (version 2) | ecosystem: Environmental > Aquatic > Deep subsurface > Groundwater | place: Rifle, Colorado... | reverse complement strand
AGCTTTTGCATATTTTTCATGTCACCGACGGCAATTTAGATTTTAAAATCCGATTTAATACCGAAGATCTTAACTGGATCTTAGAGGAGGTCTCCGATGGAAATATCACTTAATAAAGCTTCTCCGGCCATTATGCATATTGATCTCAACTCTTGTTTCGCCACCGTTGAACAGCAATCCCACCCTCATCTGAGCGGTAAGCCTATTGTTATTGTTGCCTACCCAACTCCGGGCGGGTGCATTCTCGCTTCTTCAATTGAAGCAAAAAAACTTGGAATTAAAACTGGAATGCGCGTCCGGGAAGGTAAAGAAATTTATCCCGATTTAATCATCAGAACCGCTGATACGATTCTTATTCGAGACGTCAATAAAAAATTTAGAAAAATCTGTCTTGAATATTCTCCCGAAGTCGTTCCAAAATCAATTGATGAAGTGGTAATAAATTTTTCTGAAACACCAAGCTTAGACCGAGGCCTTATTAATATTGGTCGAGAAATCAAAAAAAGATTTCGGGAAGAAATTGGTGAGTGGATATCATGCAATGTTGGAATTTCGACAAACAGATTTCTTGCAAAAACCGCCGCCTCTCTTCATAGGCCCGATGGTCTTGATGTTATTAACTATAAAAACCTTGAAGAAGTTTATCAAAATCTGTCCTTAACCGATTTAACGGGAATAAATACTCGATTTGAATTTCGTCTTAATCAGGTAGGTATTTTTACTCCGATTGATTTTTTAAAAGCTTCTGATAATATTTTGAGAAAAATCGTATTTAAAAGTATCGTTGGTCATTATTGGTATTTACGACTACGTGGATTTGAAGTTGATGATTTTAAATCTGAGCGAAAAAGTTTTGGACAGGAATATTCTCTCAAAGAAAAAACTGATAATTTGGAAAAATTAAAAAAAATCATTATGAAGCTTTGTGAAAAAATGGGGCGGCGGTTGAGACAGTCAAATCAATTTGCTTCGGGTATTCATTTGGGGATCTTATATCAAGATTATAGTTTTTGGCATAAGAGTAAAAAAATTAATAAATCGATTTCTTCAACAAAAAATCTTTTTGAGGAAATAATGATTATTTTTTTTGTCCAACCTAAGATAAAAATAATTTCAAAGATATCAGTTAGTTGTTTTTCTTTGAATCAAAATAATAATCTACAGCTTGCCTTGATCGATTTAGATGAAGAAAAAAATAATAAGATAAGTAATGCGCTGGACAAAATTAATGACCGCTTTGGAGAATTTACCATTACTTCGGCAACTATGATGGGATTGGGAGATGCTGTTGTTGATCGAATCGCTTTTGGAAAAAATTAGGGAGTAGGTGTTGGAGTGGCCACTGACCCTACTTTGATTGAGGGGCAAAACTTATAGCAGAATTGTTTCCTGGCTCCATTTTTTATCGATTTGTCACAGGCGGTCGTACAGTCCATTCCTTGAGCAACTTTATCCCCTACTTTATTACAAGGATTAATACACATAACTTTATTTTCAGGAATTTTAAATACTTGGTTACATAACTGTTGACAGTTATATTTTGGAACTCCTTTGACTGTTGCACTTAAAGTTGGGGTTGGAACTTCCTGGGCGCCGCTTTTATATGAATAACTGCTATTTTTTTGATTGACAAAATAAATCCCAATCACCATAAAAAAAATCATGGCTAAAATAAACAGCATCTGAAATAAACCGACCTTGTTTAATGAATGTGATTTTTTTTGTTTTTTAATCATTCTCTTCCTATTTTAGCAGATAACCGCCGTCAACTACAATCTGACTGCCGGTCATATACGATGACATTTCCGATGCTAAAAATAATACTACCTTTCCTATGTCATCCGGTACACCCATCCTGCCCATGGCTACTTCCATTTTTGGTGGATCGGGATTTCGGTCGACTTCGACGGGTTTTCCTTGCGATTGGGCAACGGCTACGCCATGCGTCATAACCCCACCCGGAGCAACTGCATTTACCCAAATTTTATCTTTTGCCAACTCAAGGGCAACATTTTTTGTAAATCCCCAAACTCCATGTTTTGATGCATCATAGTGAGCCAGTCCCACCATTGACGGATGAATAGCGTCAATTGAAGTAATATTAATTATTCGTCCACCCTTAGCTTGCTTTATCATCTGCTCCGCCACGTATTTTGTTGTTAAAAAAACTCCTCTAAGATTTGTGGCAATTACCTGATCAAACTGCTCTGTCTTCATTTGAGAAACCGTAATAAATGGAAATATTCCGGCATTATTAACTAATATATTTACTTCCCCAAACTGTCTGATCGTTTCTATCACTAAATTTTTGACGTCTTCTTCTTTGGAGACATCACATTTAATGGCTTTTGCTTTAAATCCTGATCCTACAAGTTCTGTTTCGGCCTTTATTCCCGCCTCAATATTGCGGCTGGCAATAACAACATTTACTCCCGCCTCAGCTAATCGGTAAGAAATTCCATAACCAATTCCCAGTGAGCCTCCGGTTACAATGGCCGTTTTTCCAGATAAATCCAAGAGCTTATCTTTTGAGACAATATTCATATGTTTAAAATTAATAATCTAATAAGTTGATTGTGGCAGAAAAGACATATTGTGTCAAATTTAAAGAACTTGTATTATCTGTTGAATTTTATTAAAAACTTGAATATTATAAATCAATCAGTTATTAATTAACCAATGTAATATGAAAAAAGTTTTGCCTATTGTGGCTGTTGTTCTTTTGTTAATAGTTGCTGGATTTTTTTTGAAAGGAACAAAAAAACCTGGAACATCACTATTAAATAAGCCTGAAGGCAACGTTTTTAATTCAATTAAAGACGCTCTTTCAAAATCATTAAGTTTAAAATGTGTTTATAAAGATGAACAGGGTGTGCAAACAACCACCTATATCAAAGGTGGTGCCGTTAGGGTTATTATGGAAGGAATCAAAGATAAAGAGCAACCCAACACTATTATTCTGAAGGACAAGAAAATGTATATGTGGAATGAGATAAGTAAAACAGGTTTCACATATTCAATCACCGAGCCAAAAGTGACCCCCGGACAAGTAACGGAAAATTCCGGCGATAAAAATGAGTCGGTTTTAGCAGAAATTGAAAAATATAAAGATTCTTGCAAGACTGAGGTTATTGCAGATTCGTTTTTCGTTCCCCCGACCGATGTAAAATTCCAAGACATGAGCGCTTTTACAGAAAACTTGATGAAGCAAGTCCCAACAACAGGGGCTGAAGGACAAAATACCGTTGATCAGGATTATATAAATAATCTAATAAAACAAATCACTCCCGAAGCAGGAAGTGAGTAATAAAAACTTAGTGTCCCGCTTCTTCTTTGGTTTTATGGATCGTTCCTTGTTTATGTTCCGGTGGCGTGTATATAGTGTAAAGTTTCATCTCGACTTCTGACGTGTTAACAATGTTATGTTGAGTTCCGGCTGGTATTACGATCGCTGAGCCATCGGCAATTTCGTGTTCTTCACCATTCATAATCGCTTTGCCTTTCCCCGATTCTATTCTAATAAACTGGTCATGTTCCGAGTGAACTTCCATCCCAATGTCTTCATCGGGTTTCAGGGCCATGACAACCAATTGGCTTTTATTTGTTGTAAAAAGAACTTCGCGGAAATAACCGTTTTGCAGACTTTTTTCTTCAATATTGATTATGTATCCTGTCATATTATTCACCTCCTCAATTTTCATTTTAATATATAATTTCTTCCATGTCACTGATTATTTTATTCGGACTTCCGGGAACGGGAAAAACATATGTTGGAAAAGTGTTTGAGAAATATTTTAATTGTTATTTCTATGATGGAGATAATGACTTAACCAATGAAATGAAAGAAGCTATCAAAACAAAAACTGTTTTTACTGATCAAATGCGAGACGCTTTTTTTAAAATTCTCATATCTAAAATCCAGGATCTGAGATCTAGAATCAAAAATCTAGTTGTTGTCCAAACATTTATAAAAGAAAAGTATCGAATTGATTTATTAGAAAAAATTCCTAAAGCAAAATTTATTTTGGTTGAAACAAAAAAAGAAATCCGGGAGAAACGGTTGATGAGCCGCACCGATTATCCTTTGGATTTGGAATATGCAAGAATTATGGAAAAAAATTTTGAAAAACCAAAAATTAACCACCTAATTGTTGTTAATGACGGCGACGGTCAAGATAATATTAAGAAACAAATTCAACAATTTTTTTCGCAATCTCTATTTTAGAAGTCAAAGAAATTTTTTTGACTGACTTGTCTTTTGAAATAATATAAACCTCGTTATTGTCCGATTCAAAACCCCTATCAGCACGACTAATATCATTAGCAATGACAAAGTCTGCTTTTGATTCTTTTAATTTTTTTAACGCTTCTTCAATTAACTTTTCTTCTGACAAGCCGTATTCTGCTTTAAAAGCAATTAAAGTCGTCTTTGGTAACAATTTTTTAATCTGATCAATAATTTTTATTTGCGGAATTAATTTTAAATTAATTGACCGGTCACTGGATATTTTTCCTCTAATAGGTTGGTCGACTTTAAAATCAGAAACGGCTGCCGCTTGAAAAAATAAATCTGTGTTTTTAATATTTTCTTTTATTAAACCCATTAACTCACCAGCTGTTTCAAATATTTTTTCTTTAATTAAATATCTTGGGCGGACAGATGTTTTGGCACAGAGTAATAAAACGTTTCCACCTCTCAAATAACATTCTTCGGCAAGTGCTATTCCCATTTTCCCGGAACTTCGATTAGCGATAAAACGGACTTCATCTATTTTTTCAATCGTCCCGCCGGCGGTAATAATTATTTTTTTGCCTTTTAAAGAATCGGTTCTGCTTATTTGTTTTATAATTTCATTCTTAATAATTTCTACATCTTCCAATCTGCCTACTCCATCATAGCCACAGGCTAACATTCCAGCTGTCGGTTTTATAATTTGGTAGCCAATTGATCTTAATTTAGAAAGATTTTCCTGGACAATCGGATTTCCCCACATATTAACGTTCATAGAGGGGCAAATAATTATTGGTGCCGTCATTGCCAGCGTTGTTGTTGTCAATAAATCATCAGCAATCCCATGAGCCAATTTTCCAATAATATTGGCTGTGGCCGGAGCAATCACCATTACATCGGTTTTATCAGCCAGTTCGATATGCTCTACATTTCTATTTTTCAAAACTTTCCTGTAATCAAAATTTTTTTCAAATAAATTAACTAGGACTTTATTTCCGGAAGCCTTTTCAAGATCTTCAAGAGAAATCATCTCAGTTGCAGATTTAGTCAAAATAATAAATACTTCATGACCTTCGCTTTTTAGTAATTTTATTAAATCAAGGATTTTATATGCAGCAATTCCGCCAGTTACCCCAATTAAAATATTCTTTTTCATTTACCTATTATATAAATTGAAAAGAAAAATTACCTTATTAAACCAAGCCCAATTACACCTATAAGAATTAAATATCCTGCGATCAAATAGTTGAGAAACTTCGGAAAAGCCAATATTAATATTCCAAATATTACCGATGTCAAAGGACTTAAATTTGAGAATGAAATACTCATATTATTTTATTTTTTTATCCAGAATTTTTAATAGGAACCTTGAAACTTTTAATTTTGTACCTGCTATCAGATATTTTATTTCATCAATGCCATGATCCCATTCTTGAACCCTTAACGTGAAAATTTTTATTAATTTTGTGGCAACAAAAAACAACCGTATTAACCAAATACAACTAATAAAAAAAACGATCATTGCGATCGATGCAGTAATATAAAAAATATCTTGCCAGTTTATTTCCATAGGATTTTACCCATTTCTCATCACACGACCAATATAAATAATGACGACTGCTCCAATCACGGCAACAATAAGGCTATAAAGATTAAATCCCGTTACCCCCGATTGTCCAAATAAGTTCATTAAAAAACCTCCTACTATAGCTCCAATAATCCCCATAATTATGTCCATTATTGTCCCCTGGTTGGAGTCTGTTTTCATGATCATCGATGCGATCCATCCTGCCATGGCACCAAAAATTATCCAAACTATAATACCCATATTTTTTATTCACCACCTTTCAATAAGTAATTTAAAACATCCTATATCTTCTTTATATCTCACTTAGCCTGTTGAACATTTACATCTATTTTGTCCGGAATAACCACTTTGGGGGCCGGAACATTTAATTGAATTGGTCCCAAATTTTTTATTGCCGGGATACCAAAATACAAAAGTATCATGACAAATCCTATAAGGATTATTGTCCCAATTAAAAAATTACTTCCATCTGCATCTGATACAGGTGCTGGATTATTTACTACTGTTACCATATGTATTTCACCTCCCTTTTTACGAATTTTTTATTTTGCAGCTCTTTTTACATTCTTTACTGCATTGTTAAAAGATTTTTTTACTGATTTCGTTACTTTTCCTACTTTTTCTCTACCTTCGGTTAATTTTTCTTTAACTTCATTTTTTTTATCTTCTGCTTGTTTTTGTACACCCTCTACATAATTTATTGCTTGGTTTTTTGCGTTATTTAATACTTTGCCTATTTTTTCACGGTTTTTTTTGTTACCCATTATAACTGCTCCCGCAACGCCAATACCCGCTCCAACAACTGCTCCGGCTACTGCAGCCGCTACTGGATTAATACCACCTTGATTTTGATCTGTCATATTTATTTCCCTTTTATATAATAATTATTAATTTAAACTTTAATCAGTTTATTGATTGTCAACTGTTTGCTCCACTTCCTCAGGATTAGTTGGTTTTATTAATTGAAAAAGAGCAACGATTCCGTAAGCAACGATAGCATAGACGGCCATCGCAATTAGAGTTGACCATTCAAAAACCAAGTTTGAGCTTACTGTTGTTCCGAGTATTCCGGAAAAAGGCAGCGCAAACGGACCGCTGATTGCATAAATAAAATTTGTAAACCCGCTGAAAGCATTTGCTCCTAAAAACTTAAGTATCACTCGAAATGCGAGAAGCACTTCAATAACACCCAGGATATACCATATAATTTGATAACTTCGAAATATTGCCTTTTTAGTCTGATAAGTTTTTTGTGGAGAATCCACTGCAATTTCTTCTGTCATATATTTCACCTCCCTTTATTTATTTGATTACCGAAGATTATTTTTTTAAGAATCAATGTCCGAATTAATTTTGACTTTTTTAATGACTGTTTTTTTAGGTAGATATTTTACTAAAGATATTTCGACTAGTTCGGTTAAGGTCCGACCCTCAACTATGGCCTGAGCTCTTGCTTGTGTTAGTAGACCCGGTATAAGAAAGAGAGTAACTCTTTGTTTTTTTATGCTTGACATACCTCAAATAGTACAACTACTTGTACTACTTGTCAAGTTACAATTAAACATGTATACTATTTCATATGCTTATACTTATTTTATTTTTAATCGTTGGATCGGCGATGGTGTATCTTGCTCAAAATAATTTGATGCCGGTAACATTACGCCTCGCAACTTATACATTTTCCGGTATTCCTCTTTTTTATATTATTATTGGTTCTCTATTAACTGGATTGGGATTAGCTTATTTAAGTTATCTTGTTAGTTCAATTTTTACCGGCTTTACCATACGTGGAAAAGATAACAAAATAAAACAGGGTAAAAGTGAAGCTGTTGATTTGACAAAACGAATTCATCAACTGGAGTTAGAAAATGAAAGGCTTAAAAATAACTCGACCGTTATTGAACCTCAAGATAAAAATGCGCTATGAAATCCTTTCTTGCTAAAGTTTGGAAATTTTTAAACATGCCAAAAGGTGTTCAGTTGTTTTTTATGCGTTTTTTTCAAAATCAATTTTTAGTTGGAGTAACAGCAATTATTTTTAATGAGAAAAATGAAGTGTTACTTTTCAGACATACCTACCGTCAACATTCGTGGAGTTTACCTGGTGGTTATATGAAATCCGGGGAACATCCTGCAGAAGCACTGGAACGAGAAATTAAAGAGGAATCCGGTTTTGTTGTCAGCGTTGATAAATCATTTAAAACGCGTACCGATAGAACCAGTTCCCGCTTAGATTTATGCTATTTAGGAGTATTTATTGGGGGCGAATTTAAGAAAAGCGATGAAGTCTCCGACTATGGTTTTTTTTCACAAGATAAAATGCCTCTTCTACGTAGTAATCAAGTATTTTTAATCGAAGAAGCTCTCCTTCAAAAAGGCTTCAAAAATTGATTATTTCAATGCAGATAAAAATCCGTTGACGATTGTGAGAACAACTGCTGCCAATAGCGCCGTACCAAATCCTTCAATTTTAAAACCCGGAACAATGCTGCTCGTTATTAAAAGCAGCACGGCATTAACGACGAATGTGAACAATCCTAACGTCAAAATATTGATCGGAAGCGTTAATATAATCAATATTGGTTTAATAATTGCTGTTAATATTCCCCAAACAACAGCGATAACCAGTAAGGACTGCCATCCGCTGATTACCATACCTGGAATTATGTATGAGGTTATGTAAAACGCAAGAGCGTTAATTAGTAAGTGCATTAACACATATTAAATAAAAAGATTTTTAACCATATCAAACAAACTTTTTAGCCAATCGATAAATAAAGTAAACTGATTTTTTCTACTATTTGCGGTAAACTCCTGCCATTTTTTTTCTTCTTCGATAGGATCAAATGTAGTTTTTTCTGACAGACCTTTTGAAGAAGCAGTGACAGACTCACCTTTTGAGACATCAACTGATCTACCTGTGCTTTTACTAGTGTAATTAACCGTTCCTTCCGTCACCATAATCGTTGATTCTGTTCCTGTTTCATTTAAAATAAATCTCGTTCCTTTTATTCCGGCAACCGCCTGGCTCATTTCAATTTCCATGGAACCGTCTTTCATCATTTTTTTGACATTTATCCAAAGATTCCCCGCTAATAGTTTTATCTGACTATCTTTTGCGGCTGGAGAGGAAAGGATTATCTCTGACCCAGGTTTTAGAGTAAACGTGGTCATATCAGCAAAAGAAATATAACCGCCACTATTTTCTGAAGTTTTTATATGGGTTCCAACGGGAAAAGTTTTTCCATCAAGTTTTGCAAAGTCCCATTTTTCTTCATCGTATGTGCCATCTTCGTTGGGAATATTTACTTCCACCTGTCCGAATAAATCCGAGAAAGCAACGCCCGAGTCTTCAAGTTTACTTTCTTTTTTGGCCTGACTTTCTTTATTATTTGAATTTTCATCCCAATCGTATTTTGAGAATATTTCCGGATTCTCAACTTCTGCCTTTATAATTGCTTTACCCGATGTAAAATTATTACCATTAACTAGCTGAATAGTATCTCCTCCTTCGATGATTTTCATTTCATCGATAATAATTTTTCCGTTTGGTCCGCCAGAAAATATGCCAATCACCGGAGGCTGCTCATCGGCCGCGCACTTCCAATCATTGACCATTTTTTGTTTACAACCGAAGTCAACTGTAGCTTTTCCGTATTCTTCTCCTCCGATCTCTCCCACATTCCAAAATTCGATACTGACAGTAATTAGATCGTTCCACGCTCCAACTGTTCCGGATGCCTTTCCCTGTTCCGGTTTTACTTCAGGCGGCCAACTGGTTGCATGGGTTGAAGAAGGAGTAATAAAAAAAGCAGTGAAAGAAATGAAAAGGGATAATAGAAAAAGTGTCAACTTCTTCATTTAGTAATTATATCAAATCTCTTTCCCCCTACGACCCCAAAAGTGGCTAAACAAACGACTATTGCCAATAACTCAAATTTCTATTGGTTAATTATTTTATAATCTTTGATTTCTGTATTGATGAGGAGATAAACGGTATTGCTGATAGAATTTTTTCATCGTTCCTCTTCTGATCCATATATTGTCAAATCCCAAAATATCTATCAGAATTCCTGCCAAAATAACGGCTAATACAAATCCTCCCGCAACCAACCAAAAATTTTTTTTATAGGAAAAATCGTATTTTTTCAAGAGAGTTATTCCTGAAATCAGTCCCAAAATTGAAACAACTATTGCCCACCAAGGAAAGTTACTGACGATTTGCTGATATCTAACTACGGCCATCGGACCCCCGTGGTTTCTTAATGAAAAAGTGATCAGACTAATCAAGAAAACCGAAATAACTACCAAGCTGACAATAGCGGCAAATAAAACGGCTGATCCCAGCCAAAAATACCACTTTGGCTTCATTGTGATTTTTTCGTTTTTGATTTTTTTCATTACCTTTTCAGTAATGGTTATTTTTTTGTTTCGCATATTTTTTTCATATAAATTTTAGCACGATTTATTCTCACGGCCACCGTCCCCATGGGAATTCTTAAAATATCGCTGATTTCTTCATAGGACCGCTCATCAAAATAATATAAAATCAGCGGCTCGGAATATATAACCGGTATTTGTCCCAAGCATTTGTGGGCTTTTTTAATTATTTCTTTTTTTTCCAAATCTTCTTCTATTCCCTTTCCTCCTGACAGATCAACCGCTTCAATCAATGGAACTTCCTTTTTGTTTTTTTTAATAGAATTAACCGCTTCATTATGGACAATCCTGTATATCCAACTGGAAAACTTCTTTTTTACGTTAAAACCGTTTAAATTAATAAAGGCTTTAATGAAAGATTCTTGGACTATATCAGACGCTTTATCTTTATTGTTAATTAGATAGTTGGCATATCTTAAAAGTTTTACTTCATACCTTCTGACAATTTCCGCGTACAGCTCTTTGTCTTCTGTCCTGATTTTTGTAATCAACTCTTCATCTGACATATATTATTTTACTATTTTCAATCCATGCCGAAACCCCGACGTTACGTCGGGGCCGACACCTAAAAAATAATTATCTTCCGTAACCTATTCTGTAACCGTTGCCGTTTTTCAAACCAAGACCTAATTCTGTCTTGATTTTATCTGCTTCTGCGGTTTTTCCCTGTTCGACCAATTTATGAATTTGGGCAAATTTAGAAAAGTTGTCTTTGTTGACAACTTGGGTAACTCTTCCCTTGCCGCTCATTAAATTCTTCCAGCTGTTATAGTCGTTTGAGTCAAAAGCTTTTTCCATGGCCGCGTGTCTTTCTTCAGAATAATAGGGACCTTTGACGGCCGGATCGCCTCTGTAGGCATCAACAGCTTTTGGAGCAAGAAATAGTCCGCTAAGAACTAGCCCCATTAAGCTTAAAGTTAAAATTTTATTTTTCATATTTTTCACCTCCTTTCTATTAATTAATACAAGGTAGTCTTGATTTTTCTTTCATTTATTCCCGCCTCTGAGGTGTAAATAGTGATCTTTTACGAAAAGTTATGAAATTTTGGCGAAGAGAATAACGTAGTTTTTACCGTAAACTTTGGCACAACCGGGACAGGTGGTATAAGAAAAATATAATTTAATCAATTCTTTACCCTTTTTCTTGACATAGGCCTTCATCTCTTCGGCCCATTTCCCGGCATTTTGATAAGGTCCTTCAAAAACTTTCGTCAAGAATTTTCCCGTGAGCCTGGCCATATCAGCTCCCGGAACGTCTTTGGTGACATCTATATAAATATCAGAACTCCAAAGCGATTTTTCATCAGTCAGCATAAGCAGGTAAGACTGCTTTGCCCCGGCTTTTTCTATCAAATTGATGTTTTTGATAATCTTGCGTCCCATATTGAGCGGAATGTGAAGAAAGTTTGTCACATGGTCTTTTACGAAGAGTTTGTTTTTCCACTTGATCTCCTTTTCCTGCCAGGGCCGAGGATCAAACGGATCGCAACAGCCGGTTGATTGGATTTTGCTCTTGGCCATGAATTAATGGTATC